>ENA-OWPD01000140-OWPD01000140.1-human-gut-metagenome-genome-assembly--contig:-NODE-140-length-93013-cov-10.719389_pt1 | contig 93013 bp, 84 predicted proteins | sample MGYA00248262_ERZ651842 | MGnify/ENA primary metagenome ERZ651842 (study PRJEB26924, sample SAMEA4378253) | human gut metagenome | biome: human gut; feature: human-associated habitat; material: faeces... | reverse complement strand
ATTTCAATCCACAAGGCTCTCGCGAGCCTCGACAGCAAAATTATCCAAACCTACTCCACATCCCCCCCTAACATTTTATGCATTATGCTCTTCTCTCCCCAGTTCAACCAATTCAGTCCATTCACCCAGCCCGCTTTCACGGCCTTTTCCTCTGTTTTTCAGGTGCGAATCTCCCTGGCATTTCATGTCAGCTTGGCATTCGCACCTGGTTTGAAGGGCTCCCAACTCACAGAAACCAACTCTACCTATATATTACATAATCCTTCATTTCCCGCATATATCCTGCATGCTGCAAAGCCTCTGCCGCCTCCGCCGGATACTCTTTCAATACAAGCCTCTTTTGTTCCGGATATATGGCTCCCTGCTTGAACGCACGGACAAATTCCGCCATCACTTCCTTCATATCTTCGGCATCGCAAATACGCAGTACTCTGCCCTGACGTTCCATTACAGCAGCCAGCTTTCCCGCCTTCAGGGCCACCGCTGTTCCGGCCACTGCCAGAAATCCACATTTTTCAGGTAGTTCCAGAACTTTTCCCCACACCAGGGCCGGATCTGTTCCGTTTAACCATACCGTATGGTCATCCGGCTCCCTCAATGCGCCGGTCACGGCATCATAATCCTCTCCGCGGACAAATTGGGCTCCCGACATCCCCTCTACAAAATAACCTCTGCGGATGCGGCCTGTATATTCCCAGATACGAAGAATTTCCAATGCCTGGGCCCAGCTCCACTCCCATTTTTTTCCATCTTCTCCGGTCAGGACATAGGGCGAGTCTGACACAGCCTGTACAGACTTTCTAAAAGTCTCACGGCACAGAATCATATTTTCATCAAAAAACTGCTCCAGCCATTCCTCCGGTCCATATTTTCTTACCGGCCTTACTATATCCCACCGCCCAGCTGACAGTGCCATGACCCTGGTATTCACACGTTGTCTCACAGCAGCTTTCTTTACCTTGTCCTGATTCTGCCATTGCCTTACAGGCACAAAACTGTCTGCACATACCAGGCCCTTTTCAGCCAGACTTAACAATACTTCCTGGGCGCTGCCTTCCTTTGGTATTTTTGTAAGGAATTTAAGAAAACTGGCTCCTCTGCGCTTTAACTCCTGGTACATGAGAAGCTCATCGCCCTTAAGCCCTGCTGTCTCTGCCCCGGCAGATGCCTCCCAGTCTATATCCTCATAACTGCAAAAACAAAGGGTTCCTTCCGGCGACATTCTCCAGAAATAGTCCCCCTGGGCCAGCAGCCGGTCCAGAAGACTGGCTCCATACCGCTCCACCCGCCTGGCAAAGTACACATTTTCCCAAAAGCGTACAGGGCATGGCTTTCTGCATCCTTTTTCCACGGCTTCCCTTAACTGTTCTTCTGCCGTGGAATGTGTCACTGCCCTGGCTGCCATCAGCGCGGCGTAATGAGATGCGGGCTGTGTGGCTGTCTGACTGCGCAGGCTGCGTATATGGCCTTCCCTGGCCCTCTCATAGAGCTTTTCGTGATAGTATACGCCCTGGTCCTCCACTGCTTTTTTGCTGCGGCATAGTTTATCTAAAAGCGCCTCTGTCATTTCCTCAGACAGAAAATACCGTTCCCTTACATCCACCGCAGTCTGACCGCCGCGGTAATAGAGCATACGCCGGACGATGTGCATTGCGGCTTCCTCATCCTGCTGCTGCAATGCCCTCATATATTCGTCCTCATGTTCTGCCGCTATCCAGATTCCCGGCTCCACATAACAGGCCAGTCCCTGCCGGGCCAGGGCCTCCAGCCAGTCAGCAGGTATATCCAGCTCTCCTGCCTCCAAATCTCCCTCCATCATGAGAAGCGAATGGAGCTCCTCCTCATTTTCCGGCATTTTTCTCCGTGACCATCCCCTGGACAGTTCCTCTGGTGTAGGCTTAAGCAATGCTTTTTTCAAATCTTCCTGCACGGTCTGGCGGATTTTAGGCGTCACCGGTGAATACTCATACATCTCTTCTGCCTCTGCCTGCCACTGGAAGGGCAGAGACATGGGAGAAGGGACATCCAGCCAGATTTCTCTGACCGTAATGAAGCCGGAACGGATCCTGGCCAGTATCTCCATCACTCCGCTGATATCCCACTGGTGTTCCAGACATTCCCGTTTTGTCTCACGAATCAGCGGATGGTCCGGTTGGTCCATCAGGGAGCTTAACATTTCCGTGCTCTTAAGACGCTGCATCCAAAGCGGCTGGCGCCCGTTCCGTTTCATGCCCATCATCAGGGCGCGGGCAGCATTGTAGCGGAATGTCATGCCGAACAGAGGCGTATCAGGCAGGATTGCTTCCAGCACCGGCCGTACCTGGTCCGGGTTGATTTGGAATAAAAGTCCTTCCGGCAATTGCTCCCTGCCGTATGGATACAGAAGAAAGCCATCCTCCTCATCCACACTCCCCACATCCATCCCCATGGTATTGCGTATCATATGACGCAGGACCAGGGACAGCGGACCATTTACCCGTCTTCCAAACAGAGCATGGACCATGACCTGGTGGCTTCCTGTACTGTCCTTAAAATGCTCCACCACTATGGTTCTGTCATCAGGCAGTCCTTCTGTGGCCTGAATCTGACGTGTTATAAATCCGGACGCATGGACCGACGCAGACTCGTCTAATCCCAGTTTCTCCAGAGCTTTTTCCAGCTCTCCCTCACGGCATGCCTTCTCCAGCTCTCCTAATATACGGCCAAAGGCAAGACTGGTTCTAAGATCTCTTCCCTTTGTCTCCCCTTTCCAGAATGGAAGTCTGGCGCCTTCGGCCGGGGCCTGGGTCACGATAACAGAGTCCTTATCCTGACGGACCACACGCCAGCCAAAGGACCCCAGCATGAACCGGTCCCCGATCCTGGATTCATAGACAAATTCCTCATCCAGCTCTCCTAACTTCACCCCGTCCTCTGTTTTGGCTGCGTACATCCCTTTGTCGGGTATGGTCCCTCCCGCTGCCGTGGCCAGCATACGGCTGTAAACATCCCCAGCCACCCGGCCGTGAATCCGGTCATACAAAATCCTCGGACGCACCGGTATCTCCCGGCTGTGTTCGTAATCTCCTGCCAGCATGGCAAGGACGTCCTCCACATCCTTCCTGGTCACCTGGTAAAATGGATACGACCGCTCCAGCACATCCATCACATCATCTATGCTGTAGCTCTCTCCCGAAGCCATGGAAACCAAATGCTGGGCCAGTACATCCAGACACATGCGCGGAGGATTGGCCCGTTCCACGCCTCCACGGCGGGCCACTTGTGCGGTCATGCCGCAGTATACTGATTCGGGCGCAGTCCTGGGATACATATACATGACGCTGACCCGGCCCGGATTATGGCCGGCCCGGCCCAGGCGCTGCATGGTGCTGGAAATGGTGCGGGGGCATCCGACCTGCAGAACCTGCTCCACATCCCCCACGTCAATGCCCAGTTCCATGGACGACGTGGCACATAACAGTCTCAGCCTCCCCTCTCTTAAATCCCGTTCCACCTCATCCCTCTGTTCCTTTGACAGACTTCCGTGGTGGACTCTGGCAAACCCGTCCCCGCCCAACAGATTTACATAGTATGCCAGCTTTTCCACATAACGCCTTCCTTCGGAAAATGCAATTACACTCTTACAGCTTAAGCACTGACGGTATACTGCCATTCCCAGCTCTTCCCATACCGGATCCTTCCGCCTTCCCACAGCAGGGGCCGTACCAATAACCTGTATATCCACCTGTTTATCCATGGAAGGTGCACAGATAACGGCCGGTTCCGGGGACAGGTAGGCGGCCGCAAGCTCCAACGGCTCAATGGTGGCTGACAGGCCAATTCTCTGAAGCCTGCGGCCGCAAAGTTTATCCAGCCTGGCCACTGACAGCATCAGATGCGCCCCCCTCTTGGTGTCTATGAGGGCGTGAAGCTCGTCCAAAATAATTGCTTTTGCAGTCTTTAACACCTGTCGGCCGGATTTGGATGTCAGCATGAGATAAAGGGATTCCGGAGTGATAATCAGGATGTGGGGCGGATGCTTTACCATCCTCTGGCGCTCTTTCTGAGGCGTGTCCCCGGTACGGATGGCAGCCTGAATCTGCCTTATGAATGGATTACCCGGTCTGCTTTCCGCTTTGCTTTCCCCGGGAGCTTCCGCTCCGATCCCCTCCAAAGGTTTGCGTAAATTTTCCCTGATATCCCCCGCCAGAGACTTAAGGGGAGACACATATATCACATACAGCTCCTCCTTAAGTTCCCCCCTCTCAGCCAGTCCGCCCAACTGGTCTATGAACACCAGGAAAGCTGAAAGGGTCTTTCCTGTACCGGTTGGAGCGCTTACCAGCACGTGCTTTCCGTCAGCAATGGCGGGCCATGCTTCTCTCTGTATTTTGGTGGGTTCTCCGAATGTTTTCCTAAACCAGCTTTCAGTGGCTGGCAGGAATTGTTTAAGGGTATCCTCTTGCATAAGCTCCTCCATGCGGGCAGTTGTGTGTCATTCCTGTTGTCTGGATTATTTTTCGTAAAACTACAGGTATTTATATTATTATATCATTGCACTGTTTTGCCTGTCTATGACTGACATGGCAGAACTGCCTTTCTGAAAGGTCTTTTCCGGTCTTTCATTTGCAGCAGTTCCGGCGCCGCCTGTTTCCTTAACCCTAATCTTATTGTATAATATACTCATATCAATAACAGGCTGAATCAGAGCCTGTGGGAATGAAAATCTGAAAATACAGCAGAAATCTGATAAAACAAAAGAAAGGAACAATCATGGACAAACGGAAAACAGGCATTTTTCTTCTCATATTCCTGCTTGGACTCATAGCCGGATTCCTGCTCTCCAGCGCGGTGAGAGGACATGCAGCCACAGATACTTCCGGTTCCCGGATATCCGGCAGACAGGAAAACATCCCCCTTATAACCACCGGAGAGGACTCAGCACTCCCGGCTTCCCTGGAACAAGCTGCCGTCAGCATATCTGCTCCCCAGGCCATACTGACCTCCGGACCGTCCTATCCTGAGTGGGACAAAAACACCACCTATACAGGCGGCGATCAGGTGGCCTGCGGCGGTAAAATATATATAGCCAGGTGGTGGACCTTAGGGGAGCTTCCAGGGCAGGCCGATGTGTGGGAAGCTGCTCCGCAGACGCCCCCTCCCGCAGATTCCCAGGCCGCTCCCAAAGCCGGCGCCTCATCCCCGGTAAAGGTGGTGGGTTATTACCCTGACTGGAAATCCTACCAGCCCCAAAAGCTGCAGATGGATGTGCTGACCCACATCGCCTACGCATTTGCCATACCCACACCGGACAGCAGACTGCTCCCCCTGGAAAACCCAGAAACAGCAGTCCGCCTGATAGAGGATGCCCATAAAAACCAGGTCAAGGTCTTATTAGCTGTGGGCGGATGGAGCTATAACGGTGCCGAGCTGGAACCAGTCTTCGTGAGCGCCACTTCAACCAGTGAAAAAACCAGGCAGCTGGGCGATGAAATACTGGCCATGTGCAATGAGTACGGGTTTGACGGCGTGGACATGGACTGGGAGCATCCCAGGGTAGACGGGCCCTCCAAGGACCAGTACCAGGAGCTGATTCTTTACCTGGCAGACGCGCTCCATGCCCAGGGAAAGCTTCTGACCAGCGCTGTCGTCAGCGGGGTCAGCGCAGACGGCAATATTTATTATGATGCCGCGGCCCACAGCGATGCCGTGTTAAACGCAGTGGACTGGATTCATGTTATGGCCTATGACGGCGGTGACGGGGAACGCCATTCTTCCTATGACTTTGCAGTAAACAGCGCCGCCTACTGGTGCGGCACAAGAAAAATGCCGGCCGGTAAAGTGGTGCTGGGTGTTCCCTTCTACGGACGTCCCGGCTGGGCCGGTTACGGGGATATCCTGGCCGCTGACCCGGATGCCGGGAATAAAGACCATGCCATGGTGAGTGGAATGGATGTCTGGTATAACGGCATTTCCACCATAGAAAAAAAGGCCGCGTACGCCAGGAATAACCTGGGCGGAATCATGATATGGGAACTGTCCCAGGACACGGACGATTCCGGCAAAAGCCTTCTGTCAGCCATCGGAAGGGGCATACAATGATCCCTATGTCCCGCTGTTTATCCCTGCGGATTGTAAGGACATTTTTCCTTCAGGCACTGTTCATTCCGGCCGTACAATCCGCATACTGTCTTTTTGGGCCGCTCCATCCATATCCCGAATTTCTCCCCCACAAAATCCACTGCCTCCAGTATGGCTGTGTAGGAATCCCGTTTACAGCATCTGGGTCCCCCTGTTTTGGCAATAGCCCCAAGGCTTCTGGAGGTCATCTCATTGCAAAGCCCCCACTCTTTTCCGCTTAAGGGTGAGGCCCCTGTAATCAGGCTGACAAAAATACCTGTACTCACAGCAGCCCCGCAGGTTCCCCACAAACCGCAGATACCTCCCGGCACCTGTGCCCCCCTGTTCCTCATTTCTTCCAGGGCCGCGTCCAAATCCAGTTCTCCCCCGGCGTTCTTATAGGCAGCCAGAAGCGCGGAGCCCACCAGCACATGGTGCTCCGGTCCATGCATATAGATATAGGGAGACAGGATGATTTTCTTCATGATTGCCACCGGATCCTTGCTGTCTGTATGCCTGCATATATCTTCAATGACACGCAGGCCCATCTGCTCATGGCAGCTGTCGCAGATAAAGTGACCGTTCACACATCTGGCATTGCTCATAAATGTTTTGTGACAGTAGGTACATTCCATTTCAATCTGACTCGGGAAATATTCCAGCGGCGCACCGCATACCAGGCATCCCGTTGTTTGTTCTTCCATTGCCGTATCCTCCTGTTAACCATTCATTTCTTATTCTTAGGCCAATCTCATTTCAGTATACCATAATCCCTATCCCGGTTAATACTTATTTTTCTGTTTTTATATCGGTTTTCACATTCACTTCCTGCCCTCCGCTGTTCCCCCTCCCCGCCCTCTTCCTGACGGTTCTTACCGCAAATCGAAAAAGAGCGCAAACCGCACGGGACTGCTCCCGAAACTGGTTTACACTCTTTTTCTCTACTCTCTGCTCAGGGTAGCGCCTGACCTGGCCGTGTTCACCAGGCGGGCGTACCGGCCGAGAAGCCCCTTTTCTCTTGGACGCGTCACTGCCTTCCATTCCCTGCGTCTGGCTTCAAGCTCCTCGTCGCTGACCTCCAGATGGAGGTAATCCTTATACAAATCCACAGTTATCCTGTCCCCATCCTTAACCAGGGCAATTGGACCTCCCTCTGCTGCCTCAGGGCACAGATATCCGATGCTTAAGCCGCCGCTGGCCCCTGAGAAACGCCCGTCGGTGATGACCGCTGTGTTGGGTATTCCCTTGATGATTTCCGTAATCCGGTGCAGCTCCTTCATTCCCGGACCTCCCTTTGGACCTTCATAGCGTACAATAACGGCATCACCTTCCTTTATCTCCTTTGCCCGGAAAGCAGCATAACACTCATCCTCGCCCTCAAATACCCTGGCCGTGCCCTTAAAACGCCGCACTTCCACGGGAACTGCCGATGTCTTTACCAGGGCTCCCTGGGGCGCCAGATTGCCATAGAGAACCTGGATTCCGTCTGCCCTGGATACAGGATCGTCCATGGACTTTATAACTTCCCTGTCGCCCTGAGATGTACGCTCCAGAATCTGCCCCAGTGTTTCCCCAGTCACTGTCAGCACATCCTTATTCATTACAGACTCCAGCTCTTTCATCACAGCCGGTATTCCGCCTGCATAGTGCAGGTCTACCACGGTCCGGTTTCCGTTGGGTACAATGGAGCACAGTACCGGCGTGGCAGTGGTAATCTTTGAAAAATCATCCCAGTCCAGGGAAATCCCCAGCTCTGCCGCCAGCGCCGGTAGATGAATCAGGGCATTCAGGGAGCCTCCGATAGCGGAAAGAAGGGTGATGGTATTCTCCAGCGCCTCCCGTGTCATAATCTGGCTGGGGCGAATCTGCTTCTCCACCATCTTCATCACAACCCGCCCTGATTCTCTTGCGCTGAAACGGCGCATGCTGGTGCTTGAAGGAATCAGGCTTCCTCCCGGCAGCATCATACCCAGGGATTCACAGAGAGCGCCCATGGTATTGGCTGTTCCCAGAAAGGGACAGATTCCGGGGCCCGTGTAATATTTGAGCGTTCCCTCAATCAGCTGCCGCTCTGTTATCTCTCCCCGCAGGAACTGCTGGCGCAGTTCCTTTGACTCATTGGGTTTTATCTGGGCATAGCAGGGACCGGCCGTGACAATGACTGAAGGAAGGTCAATCCGTGCTGCTGCGTTCAGCATTCCCGGCACGATTTTATCGCAGGAACCCATGTACACTACTCCGTCAAACACTCCCTCGCCCACCACCATGGCCTCAATGGAATCCGTGATGATTTCCCTGTGGGGCAGACAGTATCGCATACCGGAATGTCCCTGGGCAATACCGTCACACATGGCTACCGTGTTAAACTCAATGGGCTCGCCGCCGGCTTCCAGGATTCCCTTCTTTACCTCCTCAGCCAGCTGTTTTAAAGGCTCATGTCCCGGACATATCTCATTCCAGCTGTTGGCAACGGCAATGAGCGGCTTGTGGTCCAGGGAGTCGATGGAAACGCCTGCCGATGCCAGATGGGCCTTGGATATGGCTTTCTGGAACGGCTCCAATTTATCAATTGCCCGCAACATCATTTCCTCCTGCTAACATTGTTTTCTTCTTGTTATAACGATTCATGAACACCCATACGGCTGCCATAACCGCAATCAGTACCGGCACAAAAATGTACGGCTTCTTGATGAATGCCTCGTACACCAGAAAGCTTACCGTAAGGCTGGTGGCAGCGAAGGATGTAATCATTCCTTCCCCCAGGTCCAGTCCCACGGAGGTGGCCAGCTGGGTCAGGACAGGCGCTGTAGCCGTACCTGCCAGCAGGATGGCCCCTGTACACACCAGGCCCATGATGATGTTCTTAAACAGGTTTCCTCTGGTAATAGCAACCACCAGGGCCACACGGAAGGTCACAACCGCCAGGTCCGCAAAGGGAAGCACGCGGTTTCCCGGAAGTACGGCAGCCATAAGGATGGTTAACGGAATGACAATCAGGGATGTGGTGATGACATCAGGATTTCCCACTACAACCGCCGCATCCAGGCCGATAAGGAATTTCCTGCCCTTAAACTTCTCCTGGGTAAACTTTTTGGCAGCCTCTGAGATTGGCATAAGTCCTTCCATAAAAAGAGAGGTCATCTTGGGAATCAATACCATGACAGCCGCCATGTTTACGCCCAACGCCATAATATCAGCCACTGAATACTTGGCCAGAACACCGATAACGCAGCCAAGTACCAGGCCCATGATGGTGGGTTCACCAAAGAATCCCAGATATTTCTTGGCATCCTTGATTTCAAAATCAATCTTGTTGATTCCGGGTATCTTATCCAGCAGCCAGTTAAGGGGTGCTGCGATAATGATGGAGGAAAGAGCTGACATGGTTGGAAGGGATACGCCGGGAATACCGAAGTAATCCTCCACCAGTGGCGCGGTCCAGTCTGACAGCTTAAATGTGATAATGGCCATGATGACCGTTGCACCGATACCCATTGCCACATTTTTAGTCACAAAATAAACCATGATTCCTACGATTGCCATGTGATGATAATTCCAGATATCCACATCCAGGGTATCTGTGGCCTTCAGTACCAGCATAACAATGTTGGTGGCCAGAATACAGAATATAAGGATAGCGATAATCGGCGATGACCATGTAACTGCCGCGATGGCTCCCCAGCCCACATCCAGAATGTCCAGCTTAATACCGAAATTCTGCACCATGGCCTGGGCGGCAGGCCCCAGATTGCTCTTCATCATGTTGATGACCAGATTAATACCCGCAAAGCCAATGCCGATGGTAAGGCCGCTTCTGAAAGCCTTTGATAATTTCACCCGGAAAATAAGCCCTATGATGGTTATGATGATTGGAAGCATGACCACAGCGCCTGCATCCAGAATCGTATTGAAAATATTATAAAGTATCTGCATATGATTAATCTCCCCTAAGATTTCATTTGTCTTTCATAGCCTACGGCTGTCTGTCCTGAGCGCGTTTGAGACACACTCAAACCCCTTTTTATTTCAGATGGGACAGAATCTCATCCAGCGTTGCATCCTCATTAATTCCTGTCAGCAGGGAAATGGCGCCTACCACCGGGATATTCACATTGCCGCCCGTAAACTTTCCTGTGGTAACCAGCAAATCAAAATCATCCGCCTTGGATTCCACCTCCAGAAGCTTGCACTGGGTTACAGATACCGGGATTCCGTTGTCTTCACATTTCTCCCTGATTTTGGTTGCCACTACCGTTGATGTTGCGATTCCATTTCCACATGCCACTAATATACGTTTCATTTTTATTTTCTCCTTTGATAGTCTCTTTTAGTTTTCATCTTCCAGCAGATACTGCTTGATGATTTTATGGATGGTGTCAGGCTGTCCTGCCTCCACTATGTGTTTCATATCCTCCTGGTTCTGAATCAGCTTTACGATTCGCTGAAGCATCTCAATATGTCCGTGGGCCTCTGTCAGGGCCAGCATGATGACCAGGCTTACCGGTACGTCATTGTCAGGCTCATCCATGGCCCTGAAGGGAGCCGGTGTCTTAAGCACCGCCACGCAGATGGCCGCCTCATTAACATGGCAGATATCCGCATGAGGAATGGCCACGTTGATTCCCCCGGTCTTAAGACCCGTGGGGAAGGACTGCTCCCGCTCCAGGATGGCCTGTTTATATGTATCCTTTACAATGCCCTTTTCACAGAGATAATCTGTCATGGCAGACAGAACCTCCCGGTCCGTCATAGGTTTGTCAAATTCCAGAATCAATGATTCATTAAACGCAATGCCGCTCATGATTCTTTTTCCTCCATACTCTTCATTTTCTCTTCCATGGCTGCTATGGAACCGCGGATTCCCTCTTCATTTTCATTCAGTATATCCTCTTTCAGGAAAATACCCGAACCGATTCCCGCAAATGATGCCCCTGCCGCAAAGTACTCCTGTACATTTGAGGTACCGATGCCCCCCACGACCATCAGCGGCATTTTCCCCAGAGGCGCCTGGATATCTGACACATATCTGCTCCCCAGCCTGCCGGCAGGGAATATCTTCACAATATCCGCCCCGTCCAGAAAACTCTGTCTGATTTCCGAAGGTGAAAAAGCCCCCGGTACAGACACCACGCCGCGCTCCCGGCACAGGTCCAATATGCGCTTTTCAAATACCGTGGGAGACAACAAAAAGGCTGCACCTGCCTCAATGGCCTCCACGGCTTCTTCATAAGTAAGGACCGTGCCGGCTCCCACCATGATTTGTGCTCCAAATTCCTGGCTGATTTTCCGTATGGATTCCAGGGCTCCCGGAGTATTCATGGTAATTTCAACGGAGCCTAAGCAGGTCCCCACCAGGTTCTTGACAACCGTGCGGGTCTGTGAATAGGTATAGCCTCTTAAGATTACTGTCACTTTCGGAAATTTTTCTATATTCATCATTCTCGCTCCTTTCTGACAATATATAAAGCAAGAATGATGCCAACTAATTGACTGATTTTGTATTTTTACATAAAAGATTACGGATCTCTTCCCGTGTCCGGCTGGCGCGGATGGCGGAAACCATGGATTCATCAGAAATAATCTGATACAGCTGTTCAAAATATTTTCTGGAATCCTCCTGAATGGCCAGCACAAAAATAACATCCACGGTGTTGACTCCATCCCATAAAACGGGTTTGTCTAATTTTGTAACAGAAATGACTGGTTTTGTAACCAATCCAGGGTCGCCATGAGGAATGGCGATCCCCTGGCTGAGCCGGGTGGTCATCATTCCCTCCCGCTTATAGACGCTGAGAAGGAATTCCTGCCGGACCAATCCTTCCTCTGCCATATGTCCCACTGCCTCATCTATAATCTGGTCCTTAAACTCCGCCTCTGTCCTTATATAGATATGGCCCAGAGAGATAACCTCCGACAGCTGGTTTTCTTCGAACATGGCACTCCGCTTTAATATGCCGCGAAGCTGCCTGATGCCCTCCGGGCTGTAAACCCAGCTTACAGATATAAACGGATAAGTGCCTGAATCCGGATTGATGGTGCCCACAATAGCCAGTATCTCATACTCCTTTTCCGTATTGGCAATGATGCGATCAATGCTGGAATCCTCAATGTACCCCCTGGTCACTACAACGGTCCCGGCCAGGTTGCTCTTCAGGCGTTCCGTCAAATGTTCCTTTAATTTTACGGCAGCTCCCTGTCCTGTGATGCACAGGCACAAAATCGCTTTTTTCCTGGACTCGCTCTGTTCCCTGGTTCCGGTAAGTTTAATCTTGTCCAGTTCATCCGCAATCTCGTTCAGGGATTCATCCGTCCACATGGTCTTTCGCACTGCTTCCACCACCATCATGGTGTCTGTACGGGGCAGCACTCGGACCTGCATGCCTGTCTCCTCCCGAATTTTCTGTCCCACATTCAGGAGTGAGCCCATGTCAGCCAGCACGATGCAGCCTTTTCCCTGGTTGACGCGCCTGGCCATATCCACTGTCTTTTCCGCCATCTGAGCCGGCGTATCCCACAGGTTCATATCCACTCCAACAGCGTGTTCCGTTCCCATGATGGCATTGGCAACCTGGGCCATTCCGCTGGCCACCGGGCCATGGGATACCACCAGCACCCCTATTCTCCCCTCCTGGGCCATATCCTTTTTCCTGAATTTCCTGAAGTACATGGCCAGGAATGCCTTTTCCTCTTCCGGCAGGGTCAGATAATACTTTTTCTGTATTTCATCCACAGCATAGCAGGCAGCTTCATAATCCTCGTAAGACTGCTGGCGAATATTCTCCATGCCTGGGTACACCATACGCCCGTGACTGCGCATCCGCTCCATGGCCATGTTCAGATGAATGGCCAGAGGAAACACCACCTGTTCCTCCAGCCCGGGAAGCCGTTTTCTGGCCAGATCACAGATATCCCTCGTCATGCGCAGAATGTCGTCCCCCACAATAGAGGCAATCTCGTCCTCCCGTATACCCGACTTCTGGAATTCATGGATATGGCGCTGGAACCTTGACTCTATCTCGTCGGTGAGCTGGACTTCGATGTCCTGTTCCCTAAGGCCGTCCCTCAGCAGCTGGTCATACTTATCCTCCAGGGATTCATATATGTTAAAGCCCTCCAAAAAGGTTTCCGTTCCTGATTTTCCTGCTGATTCCCCGGTATCATCGGGAAACACATAACAGTCGTCAGGGCACAGTTCCTTTATTTCTTTGGTAATCCGATCAGGCACATAACCCTTCCTCAGGTTCTCCGTCAGGCTGGCGAATGATACGGTGATACGTCCGTCCTTTCTGGCCCGTCCTTCCAGAAACGCTTTGGCACAGCACACCTGTATATCCGATTTAAGCTGTCCCACATTGCCCGGACAGTCCCCGCCCAACAGACACCAGAGCGCCTGCTGCCTTATTTTTATCTGTTTCCCCAGACGTCTGGATTCCCACTGGAAAAACCGCAGGATAAACTGCAGCTTCTCTCCCGCCGGCCGGTCCTTTAAGGAGGGAATTTCTATCACCATGGGAATCCTGCGCCTGAAGGTCAGAAGCAGGGAGCTCTGGGGATTTTCCGTGGTTGCGGCAATGACCATCACATGGCTTTCCCGCTGGGTATCCACTTCCCCCAGACGTCTGAATCTCCCCTTATCCATCAGATAAAAAAGGATCTCCTGGCCCTCCGGGGGCAGCCTGTGCACCTCATCCAGGAACAGAATTCCCCCATTGCACAGCTCCACTACCCCCTTTTTGTTGTCAGAAGCGCCGGTAAATGCCCCCTTGCTGTATCCGAAGAGCTGGGCCAGCAGAAGCTGGGGATTATCCGCATAATCCGCACAGTTAAACTCAAAGTAGGGGGCGTCCTTACCAAAATTTTCAGTACCGCAGGCATACTCATGCATGAGCTCCGCCAGAAAGCTTTTCCCCACGCCAGAAGGTCCGTATATAAGGCAGTGCAGCCCTCTGGGCGGATACAGCACGGCAGCCTGGGCACGGGTAATCTGAGTCTTCATGCTACCGTCAAACCCTACAAAAGCGCTGAACGCATTAGCCCTTTCATCCTCCGCCCCGGATTCCGCATGTTCTTCATATTCCGCATGTTTCGCATATTCCGTATGTTTTGCATATTCCGTATGTTTCGCTAAATCCGGTGCCAGACCGGCTCCCTCCTTCTCCTGGCAGTCGCCAAAAGGAGTCCATATCTCCAACAGTTCCTCCCGCAGCCTGCCTGCGGCATATTTTCCTATCCTGTAGCCGGCTTCCTCCAGCATCCTGGTAAGCCCGCGGTCCGACACATCCGGATGTTCTGTCAGAATCCGCTTCATGTCCTCAAATATGACCGGCTTCCTCCGCTTCCTGGAATCAGGTATATGGTGCTCCCGGCGCACCGTGGTCACATCCTCCCTGAATACCTGCAGTCGGGACGCTATCTCCTCATCTGTCAGGGGATTCTTACTGTCCTCACCTTTTATGATTTGCAATATCCGTTCTTCCATGCGCGCATTCTCCCATACAATCATACAGCCTGTTTCAATGAGTATTATCATACCATCTTTTGATATGATTTACCACATGGCAATCCAGCCAGCTTCCCCTATTGGCAGTTGCTTACAAGGCGCTGCGCCAGACATTCTTCCAGAAACTCCACACAGTACTGTTCCAGATGCATCAGCCCTTCCTTTTCTATTGGAAAATGGCCCGCCCCCTTTAACAGCTTCATATCCTTGCTGCAATTCAGTCTGTCATAGAATATTCTGCTGAGACTGGCATCTGTCCATCTGTCATTTTCCGGGTGCACCAGAAGCACGGGACACCTGCTAAAGCGCTCCGGCTCCGGGTGGATATGAGGATTTAAAAGCGTGTGCAGAAATGCCACTGGCACCTTTGCCCCGGAAGAACGCCTGTCTCTCATCAGCACCTCAGCCAGTTCCTCATGGTTTACGATTGCCTTCATATTCCCCACCCACTTTATAGGCACTTTTATAAAGCCCAGCCATGCGGATACCTTTGATATGAGCCTGAGGCCGTGTTCTGCCATCCACCCGGAACTCACAACGTTTTTCCGGACCAACGGCTCTCTCTGGTCCAGAAGGCAGGTTGCTATCACTCCCTGAATCTCAGGCAGTCCGGATGCAGTCTGATATGCCAGGATTCCCCCTGCGCTGAGGCCGAACAGAAAGGTAGGCCTTATCTCCCTGGCCTGATAGTACATGACTATCTCAGCCGCGCAGTCCACCCAATCCTGGTATACCACCTTTCCGTAATACTCGGTCATTCCATAGAGGGGAAGGTCCGGACAGATTACCTCGTAACCCTGCTTCATGAGGGGTACTGCTATCAAAGACAGAAGCCTTCCGTTTCCCCCCACACCGTGAAACAGTATAACCCGCGCTTTTGCTTCTTTTACCCTGTAGTGGTCTATATGTATGCCAAACCTGCCTATTCCCACAAAATACTCATCCGGCCGCCAAACGCCGGTCAGCCGGTTTTCTTCCGGCAGGTATTCCTGTACTTTCTTCCAGTATCCATCTTTTCCGTAATACATGTGTGTCCCTCCGCTTTGCGTCATTACTGTTTTTAAGGCATGAGCCGGATAAAATGAACGGTACGGCAACGCAAAAAGACATAGCCCGCATTCTTATGAAAGATGCAGGTTATGCCTTGAATCTGCCGGTGCATAATCCTATATTGTTATAATCACAATCCTGGCTTCCGTCGCTGTCAGCGTCGTCCATCCTTATTCCAAGCTCCTCTTGCCAATCACTAAAATAGTTGTCTTTACATAGTTATGTTAAAGTTATATTGAAATCATTGTGTGAATGCAGATACCTCTGTATTATGCAGCATTATACGGGATGGGCGGCGGGTTGTCAACGGTATACACGGAATCTTAGCGGATTTTTAATATACGGAAATTTAACAGATTCTTGCCCCCACCCCCAAACAGAACCGTTCTGCTCCAAGGCTCAATCCCTTCCCATCCTGTCCTCATATACCTTCCGGTAATCCTCCACCATGCGTTCGTATTCCTTCCGTTCAAACTGCCACAAGGGAGAGCATATCCAGGTGATATTCTCCTCCCTCTGCATATAGGGCTTCGTATAGTTTCGCCTCCTGCGAATCAGTTCTTCATCCCAATGTTCCGACACCCATTTCCTGTATTCAGGACTGTCAAATTGCTCACATGCTATGTTGTCCCCATATTCCTCCCAGTCCTGGTCCGAATATGCTTCCAGGCACAGGATACCAGACTGCTTCTCCATCCGGAAATCCTGGTTTTCCAAATTCAGCACCCCCAGACTGTCCCAGTATACAGTACCCGGTTCCTTCCTGATTTTCGCCATTATGACAATGCAGCTCAAATCGCAGTCATCCTCGCACACAAGTACAGGCACATTCAAGTCCTCCGCCGAATCCACCATCTCCCAGATAAAACGGTTCTCAGCCTTCCACACCAGCTCACCTGTCCATGCGGGCAGCAGTCCTTCCAGGGAGCCGAATACTTTCAGCCTGGGACATGCCCCTGCACTTACCGCCTCATTCAGATATCTGACAATGGGTCTGCCGTCAATCATCCAGTAGTATTCCCCGTAATCATATATGGTTTGTACCAGCTCCATGTGAATCCGGTTCATGTATTTTCCTCCTGGCTTATTCCCCGCTCCAAAATGCCCTGTCCTAAAACCACTTTTTCCTCTTAAAGAACCATATTTCCACTGCCACAATCAGCAGGCAGAGAATGCAGATCACTGCGTAGCCATAGGGAAAGCCCAGCTCCGGCATATTGATAAAATTCATGCCGTACCATCCCGCGATCAGGGAAAGGGGCATGAATACAGTAGTCACAATGGTGAGGAATTTCATGATTTCATTCTGGCGTATGTCCACCTGGGTCTGGTGCATTTCACGCAGCTGCATGGAATACTCCTTCATCATCTGCACCGTGGAATAAAGGCGCCCCGCCTTATCGGAAAACAGGCCGAACAGCAGGCTGTCCCTTTCATTCCCTCTCTCGGCCGCATCCTGCTGCAGGGTTTCCCCCATGTCGGAGAGCTGTTCATAGTAAACGCTCAATGCAGACAAATCCTTCCTGGCTGCCAGGATTCTTACGTCAAATTCCTCTGACTCCCTCTTAAGCAGTCCTTCCTCCAGACGTGTCAGGCGGTCCTCGTACTGCTGGAGAAAAATCACATCCTCCTTCAGCAGATATTCCATCACATCAAAAAGCTGCAGGGAAGGAGATGTTACATCTGTCATCTGGTAATCCTGCATCTCATCCAGAAGCCCCCTTACATAACCGCTGTCATCCATAAAGATCAGCTTTTCCCCGGTAAGGCAATAGCCGAATACCTGCTTTTCCTTTGACGGGTCCTCCTTGGAAGGAATGGCAAAAGTGCCTGCCACCGCTGCTCTAAACACATCTGCCTTGCAGAACCGTATATGGTTCAGACCGCTGCCGGAAAATATTCTCCGGTAAATATCCGGGCAGGCGGTCCGAAACTCTTCCATGGTAAGGATTTCAACCGGATGGGACTGCCCGGCGGATACACCGGCATCCGGGTCATCCTTGCTGTGATCATTCCAATGGTATTTCATATGGTATCCCCCATGCTTTTTTATGTCATTGTAACACGGAACAGCCAGGACGTCAAAAGGCCGGGCGCCTGTGACTGGCTGCCCGGCCTTTTATTTTAAATAGTCTTAAAGTGACTGGTTCCCTACAGATAATGAGGAGTCTTTGGTGTCAGCACCTCACTGCCGTCCTCCGTTATCAGCACCATATCCTCAATATTAAATCCATTGACTCCCCGTATATAACAGGGCACCTCCATAGCCAGGACCATGCCTGGTTCCAAAAGCCGTTCTGCGGAAGCATTGATATACGGCTCCTCTGCCGTGGCAGGACCCAGGCTGATGCTGTGGCCGCAGTGGCCTCTTCTGTAACAGGGATACTGCTCTTTTACATATTCATAGGCAGTCCGGAACAATTCACAGACAGGAAGCCCCGGCCTTGCGGCTGCAATCATCCTTCTCTGTCCCTCATACAGGCGGTCCTTCAGCCGGAACAGCTCCGGGGCGGCATCCTTCATAACCCATGCCCGGGAAGTATCCGTGGTATAAAAATCAAACTCCGCATTGACCCCGGCATCATATTTGACCACATGGGTGCTCTCTATGATTCCGTCCTCCGGGAGCGTGAGCCTGGCTCCCGAAGGGCCTGTGGAAAACATAGACCATGAGCTGGGTACACAGAAACCCGTTGCAATGACTGACTGTCTGAAACAGTCCGCCATCTCTCTTTCTCTCACCCCCGGCCGCACCATCCGGCTCACCTGGTAAAAGCCTTCATCCGCAATCCGGCACAGGGTGCGGAACATCTGTATCTCATCCTCCGCTTTCACGCTTCTGGCCAGTACAAACATGGACGATATATCCACAAATTCGGCTTCCGGAAACGTCTCCTGAAGCTGCCGGAAATAGGGTACATTCAGATACGCAAGCTCCACTCCCAGCTTCTTATGGGCCAGGTCCATGTCCCGTATCATTTTCTTCAGCATGTCAAAGGAGGATTCCATGGATTGTTTATCGACTGTTTTTGTGGCCCCTGTGATTTCGTCCCAGGTCTTTACTCCCACCCAGGTATCATAGGGACGAACCACAAACTCCGAAGCCTCCTCTCCCAGTCTTTCCTTCTGTTCCCTCACCCGCTTTTCAAACGTGAGTTCCTCATAGTCCATGGTGGTAAGCTGGGTGGCAGTCTTGTCATTCGAGGACATGACTGCCAGAGCAAAACCAGGCTGTCTTGAAACCGTGTGCTGGTGTCCTGCAAACCCTGTCACATAGTGGAAATTTTCCGGCGATGACACGATAGCGCCATCCAGGCCCCTTTCCCGGAGCATTGACTTAATCCGGCGCTCCTTTGGTTTTATGACTACCTTCTCATATTTCATTTTTCTGCGCTCCTAACTGCATGTGCTGCCCCGCACATCTGCCAGTTCATGGTCCGGCAAATTTACCGTCCCATCTTCCTGTCCACGGCTGCCTTTAACTGTCCCAATGCCCTTTCAATGGTCGCCCTCGGACACGCAATGTTCATACGCATGTAGCCGCCGCCCTCCGGTCCGAATCCCCGTCCGTCGTTTAAGGCCAGTCCTGCCTCCTGCACCATGAATGTCTGAAGCTCATCCCCTGAAAGCCCCAGCTCCCGGCAGTCCAGCCACAGCAGATACGTGCTCTCCGGCTTAAGAAAATGAATTTCCGGTATATTTTTCTTCAGGTAATCCCATGTATAGTCAATATTCCCCTCCAGGTAATCCAGAAGCTGCTCCAGCCATTCCCCGCCTTCCCGGAATGCGGTTTCCACAGCCACCAGACTAAAACAATTATTGCGGTGTACATCCATGCCGAACCAGAATTTCTCATATCTATCCTTCATCTCATGATTTGGGAAGAACAGGGTAGCTGCCTGAAGTCCTGCCAGGTTAAATGTCTTGGTAGCCGAGGTGCAGGTGATGGTAATATCAGCAATTTCTCCGGAAACACCTGCCATAACAGTATGGCGATGTCCATACAGCATCAGGTCGGAATGAATCTCATCGGAAATAATGGGTATCTGGTATCGGACGCATATGTCCCCTACCTTTTCCAGCTCCTCCCTTGTCCAGGAGCGCCCCACCGGGTTGTGCGGATTGCACATGATTAAAAGGCCGGGCCTGCGCTTTGCGGCTTCCTCAAAAGCCTCATAATCAATTTCATAATACCCGTCCTGCTCCTTAAGTGAAACAGTCAGCGGAGTCCTGCCGCTGTTGACAACGGAATCATGGAATTCAGAGTAGACCGGAGTAAAATACATCACCTCCTGGCCCGGCTCCGTAAACTCGCGCACAATGGTGCAGATAGCCGGAATGACGCCCAGGGCAAACGCTGCCAGGCTTTTGTCAAAGTCATAACCGTTGCGGTCCTTCTGCCACCGGCACACAGCTTCATAGTAGGAAGCAGGCCGCGTGGTGTAGCCAAATATCCCCTGTTTGTTTCTCTCCTCCATGGCGTCCATGATGGGTTGGGCAGTTTTCAAATCCATATCTGCAATCCACATGGGAATCAGGCCCTCCCTGCCGAATTTTCTGGCGCATTCATCATACTTTGCAGAAAAATTACGGCTGCGGTCCACGGGTTCATCAAAATTATATTTCAAATCGTTTATCCTCCTTTTTGCGGGGAAAATACTCCGCTAAAATAACCGTAGGGAGCCCCCTCCCGAGCCGCCCATACCAGCCGGCTGCAAGGAGGGAATTCTCCCCTTTCATCAGAGCCTGTTCCTGCAGGCTCCGGTGCTGTATTGCGCAAATTCATTAAACGCAGTACTAATTTTTTAGTCTTGGGTCCAGGGCATCCCTCAGGCCGTCCCCCACCAGATTCAGGGATAAGGCAATGGTTGCAATGGTCAGCCCCGGAAACAGTACGCCCCATACAGAGTAGCGCATATACTCCTTTGCGTCGGAAAGCATGGAGCCCAGCTCCGGAGCCGGCGGCTGCTGGCCCAGGCCAAGATAGCTGAGGGCTGCCGTATTCAGAATCTGCGCCGCCACAGCCATGGTGGCCTGCACTATAATTGTTCCCACTGCATTGGGTAATATGTGTCTTACTATGATGAATACAGGGGAACAGCCGTAAGCCTTGGCAGCCTCTATGTACTCCATGTCCACAATATTAAATACCGCGGACCGGACCACCCTGGTAAAGCCGGGTACCTGGGAAATAATGAGCGCCAGAATCAGGTTGCGTATACCGGCTCCCAGGGACGCCGCTATGGCAATAGCCAGAAGCAGTGTTGGAATCCCCATAAATACGTCCAGTATGCGCATCAGCACCGTATCCACCTTGCCCCCGTAATAAGCCACGATGGACCCCAGCAGACAGGCAATCAGACAGGCCACTGCCGTGGATACAATACCCACGGTCAGGGACACTCTGGCCCCGAAGAGCACACGGGCAAAAATGTCGCGGCCATAATCGTCTGTTCCAAACAAATGGTGCAGGGAGGGCCCCAGAAATCTGGCGTCATAATTCTGGGTAATGGCATCCGCCTCATAGTCGCAGATAACCGATGCAAAGGCCGCCAGAAGGACCACGGTTACGATGATGACAAAGCCAACCATAGCCAGCTTGCTCCTTCGGAAGCGTTTCCATATCTCAGCCGCACGGCTCTGTTTCTTCCTGTCTTTCTTAACTGTATCAGGTTGCAGGTTGTCGTTTGGCACGTCTAACACCTCCTACATATTTGGCTTTGATTCTTGGGTCAATGTATGCGTATAAAATGTCCACAATCAGTATAATCACCACATTGAGGGCTGCCAGAAACAGGATACAGGCAGTTGTCTGGGGAATGTCCTTGGAGCGGATGGACGTGATGGTCAGGGAGCCCAGTCCCGGTATTCCGAAAATGGATTCCACCAGTACGGTGCCTCCCAACAGGTAGCCGAATTCATTTCCAATGACCGTGATAACCGGCAGCAGCGCATTTCTCAGCGCATGCTTGTAAATAACAGTATGTTCAGACGCTCCCTTTGCCCGTCCTGTCCTTACATAGTCCTGGCGGATGGTCTCCAGCATGTTGGAACGGGTCAGCCTGAGTATGCTGGCTGCCGTGGCCATGGCCAGGGTCACCACAGGCATGATAAAATGCTTCATGGTGACCACTCCTGTAAAGGTGGATGGCAGAAGGCCCAGCTTCAGCGAAAACAGCATAACAAACATCATTGCCAGCCAGAACTGGGGCACTGCGGCAAAAAACATGGCCAATATGGTACTGACAAAATCCAGGCCCGAATATTGCCGCACCGCCGATATGACGCCGATGGGAACACCTATCATCACTGCCAGGCAGATAGAAAGCACACCTATGCGGAATGTCACGCCAAAACGGGAAAAGATTTCATCAAATACAGGCTGACGGGTTCTGTAGGAGGTTCCGAAGTCCCCGTGAAGGGCATCCTCCAGATAGTGCACATACCTCACCACAAACGGGTCGTTCATCCCCAATTCTTCATTCAGCTTATCAATCTGTTCTTTTGTTGCCGATGTTCCCAGGATGGCAGAGGCAGGGTCACCCGGTGTAAATGACATGATACCATATACGATGAACGACACGCCCAGCAATACCGGAATCATCAGCAGCAACCTTTTCAAAACATATTTAATCATAGATATGCTTCCTTTCAGATATCGGTAGTTCAGACATCCGGCTTAAAACGTGCCGGCCTTAATCCCAGTGCATATCCCGAAGGGTTGAGAAACCGGAATCATAGGATCTGTCTACCGTGACTCCCTTATTGTATGCGCATGTAACCACACGGTCATAAATGGGGATTATGATTGTATCTTCATACAGCTTCTTCTCTATAACAGAGTAAATGTCTTTTCTCTGTTCCGGGTCCTGACATACGGAACCGTCCTGAAAAGCCTTGTCAACATCCGCCTCATTAAGCCTGGAGAAATTATATCCGCCGATAGCGCTGGACATGAACACCGTACTCCAGAAATCCACATCAGGGTCCATAGTCTGTACGATGGTGGACATGGCAAAATTACCGGACTTCATATCGGAAACCCATGTATTGGCCTCCAGCTGTTCCACGGAAATATTCACGCCAATCTGTTTTAACTCTTCCTGGTAGACAACGCCAATTTTCTTATAGTTCTCATAGCCGACCACGAAGGGGATTTCCTCTCCATTATAGTCAGTCTTTGCCAGATACTCTTTCGCCTTATCCAGATTAAACTCAGGTGTTGTGTATTTGCCGGAATACCCAGCGGTCCTCTCATCCCATAACAGGCTGGATACCTTGGCAACGCCGTCCATACCCACTTCCACGATATGCTCCCGGTTGGTGGCATAAGCCAGGGCCATACGGAAATTCGGGTCGCTTAAGAAGGGCGCTTCCAGGTTCATAACTATGTATCCGCTACCCATGGTAGGATTCAAATCCAGCACCAGATCCTGGCTGTCCTTAAGCTCCTGCACCGCGATTGGCGGGATGGTGTACGTCATGTCAATCTCACCTGTCTGAAGAGCTGTAAGCGCTGTCTCCGGATTAGTCAGCACCACATAGTTGGCCTCTCTGATCTGAGGCAGGGCATCATGGTAATCATCAAAGCGTTCCAGGACAACCTGGGAGCCGGAATCCCACTGTTTAAATTTATATGGTCCTGTACCGACAGGCATCTGCCTGATGTTGTCGCCGGCCTCATTTACCGCCTTCTCATTCATGATACAGACCGTGGAGGCCACTGCTGTCAGGAACGGTACATATGGCTGGTCCAGAACGATTTTTACCGTCAGGTCATCCACGGCTTCCGCCTTGACGATATTCTTTGTGAAATTAGACATCTCACTGGATTCCTTGGCGCGCATCATGGAAAATACCACGTCGCCCGCAGTCAGGGTCTCCCCATTGTGGAACTTAACGCCTTCCTTCAGGTTGAAGGTATACTCTGTGCCGTCCTCGCTGATGCTGTAATCCTTGCACAATACATTTTCATATTTGCCGTCATAATAGCGCAGCAGACAGTCGAATATATTGCTGTACACCACCTTATCCAGGTCCATGCCGCTGTTATATGGGTCAAAGCCCGCAAAGTCGGAATAGACAGCAATCTTGATGGTATCCTTTCCTCCTTCCGGGTTTCCTGCATCCGCCGCCTTCTCGGTTCCTGCACCAGCGCCTCCCCCTGAGCTGCCCCCTGAACTTCCTCCGCACCCAGCCAGGGCACCGGCTGCCATTGCGCACACTAAAAGCATGCTGATTAATTTCTTCTTCATCTGTTTACCTCCCTTAATTTAGTTAAATAATACACATGCAACTTGGTGGTTCTCTGAAACATTTTTCAAAGGAATATCATGGCCCATACATTTTTCCGTTGCCCTTGGACATCTCGGCGCAAAACGGCAGCCCGGAGCCGGGTCAATGGGACTCACGATTTCTCCCTTTATGCTCTGTCTTTTCCTGTTCCTTCCCTGAAGCCTGGGTACCGGTATGGAATCCAAAAGCGCCTGGGTATAAGGATGGAGCGGATTCTTAAATAGTTCCCTGCTGGAAGCCTTTTCAATACACTGGCCCAGATACATGACCATGATTTCATTGGAAATGTGCTTTACCACAGACAGGTTATGGGTGATGAACATATATGTAAGGCCTCTCTGCTCCTGCAAATCCATTAACAGGTTCAGTATCTGTGCCTGGATGGAAACATCCAGAGCCGATACCGGCTCATCGCAGACAATGAACTTTGGATTTAAGGACAGGGCCCTGGCAATCCCAATGCGCTGGCGGCGTCCGCCGTCCAGTTCGTGTGGATACGCATTGTACAGACGGGAGGCCAGGCCCACCGTGTCCATCAGTTCAGCCACCCGCTTTTCCACCTCAGATTTCTTCCGGCAGATCTTGTTCACCATCATAGGCTGCCCTATGGTTTCGCTGACTGTCATACGCGGATTCAGGGACGCATACGGGTCCTGGAAAATAATCTGCATATCCGTGCGCAGATTCTGCATATCCTTCCTTCCGCATTTTAAGATGTCCTTGCCGTCAAAGAAAATCTGCCCTGAATTAGGCTCTGACAGTCTCAGTATGGTTCTGCCCAGCGTGGACTTGCCGCACCCGGATTCCCCTACCACTCCCAGGGTCTGTCCCTGCATGATCTGCATGTTCACATCGTCCACTGCATGGAGTTCACCGGAAGGAGTATGGAAATACTTTTTTAAAGATTTCGTCTCAAGTAATATTTTTTTATCAGACATGCCAATTTCTCCTTATACCTTGTCTTGGTGCCTTAAAAATATAGCGGTTATTATATTTGCGCCGTAGCCTGCTTTGTCCCCAGAGGTCCCGGGCAGAACCCGGCGGATTCCTCAGTACAGACTGCAGGAGCGGGTTATGAGACACCTTCCGGTCCATCCTGGTACAGGTGGCACCGAATCATATGGGTTCCCTCCACACATTCCGGCGGCTGGGCATTCTTACATATATCCATACATTTAGGACAGCGGGGATGGAACTTGCACCCAGGGGGTAAATCCGTGGGGTCCGGCATCAGTCCGTCAATAGGATTGAGCCTCCTGCTTTCCACCTCCAAATCCGGTATGGAGCCAAACAGTCCTTCCGTATAAGGATGTCTGTTCTTTCCTTCATATATATCTTCCGCCGTGCCGTACTCAATGATTTCTCCGGCGTACATGATTGCGACCTTGTCGCATATCTCAGCCACAATCCCCAGGTCATGGGTAATCAGGATGATGGACGTGTTGATTTTCTCCTTCAGCTCCTGCATCATATCCAGAATCTGCGCCTGAATGGTTACATCCAGGGCCGTGGTAGGCTCATCGGCCAGCAAAAGCTCAGGCTTGCAGGCCAGGGCCATTGCTATGACCACACGCTGCTTCATACCCCCGGAAAACTGATGGGGGTAATCCTTTTTACGGCTCTCCGCAATCCCCACCAGCTTAAGCATTTCCTCAATCCGCTCCTGCTTTTCCTCAGGCGTCAGATCCATGTGAAGCTCCAGGGCCTCACCAATCTGGTTCCCCACTGTAAGGACCGGATTCAAGCTGGTCATGGGGTCCTGAAAAATCATGGATATCTTTTCTCCCCTGACCTTCCGCATGTCCTCCTCGGCTGCTTTTACCAAATCCTCCCCGTTAAACATGATTTCTCCGCCGGTAATCCTCCCCGATACCTTTGGCAGAAGGCGCATGAGGGAAAGGGCAAGGGTGGTCTTACCGGCACCGGTCTCTCCCACCAGACCAATGGTCTCCCCCTTGTTCAGGGTGAGGGATACGTGATTGACTGCCTTGACAATGTCCTCGTCCGTCGTATACTCCACGCTCAGATCCTTAATTTCCAACAGCTTCTCTTCCATATTCCAGCTCCATTCCGTTTTTATCTTCTTAAAGCTTTCATTTCTGTTATTGTCTTCATTTCTGTTATCATCAACATTCCTGATATGATTTAATGAAGATAATCCTTAAGCATGTTCATGGACTGCTCATTGATTCTGTCCCACATCTCATACACCGGAATCTTCCAGTCACACTGCCGTACCTTCTCCGCCAGCTGAGGGCTTACACAGATGACCGATGCCTTTTGGGCAATCTTCCTCCACCCGCTCCTCTTATCCTCGTAGTAAACTTCCACATCCAGATCAGGACACATCCTGTGAACCAGGTTCACAAAGCCGTCCGCCGACTCTTCCTTTTTGCAGATAACCGCTGCCACGGAGCCTGACTCCAGGGATTGCAGCGCCTCCATTACATCCGGAGCAACCTCCACTGTCATACCGTAAATAATAGGCTGGTAGCTTCTGGCTATGCTCCTCACCTGGGCATACTGGAAATATGTGGTAATGATTGCGTCCAGGTGTTCAATCTGGTCCCGGTGTTCCTCCAGATAATCCCGCAGCTGGTCCAGATGGACCTCCTCAACCTGTACATCCGCTTCTCTGGCAATCTGCATGGCGAACCGGTGGCCTATATTCTTTTCCTCATACACAAAAATAACGCTTTTCTTCTTGCTCTCTTCAATCTCCTTCAGGACCTTGTCCACAATGCTCCGTACCTCGTCCACAGAAAGCTGATAATAAATGGCGTTTTTAATGGATGTGACCAGTTCCTCCTCCAGCTTTTTTTTGTCCATGGATTCTGTCTGCACAATGGTCCCAATATGGGGCCTGGTAACCACCAGCTCCTGCTGCTCCAGCCGCTTGTATGCATTGCGCACCGTATTAATGCTGATTCCCAGCTCATCCGCCAGTACGCGGATGGGAGGAAGCTTTTCTGTCCACCGCACCTCTCCGGTAAAAATGCTCCATCTGATATTCCTGACCAGCTGGTCCGTGTATGGGATTTTTGAGTCCTTATTGATTTTCCACACTTCGGCGTAATGAATCATAGATATTCCAATTGTCCTTTCTTTCTGTTGGGCAACATTTATAATGTTTTATTGTTTGTTTCCATTGTTACCATTGTTTCTATCATAGTGTCAATATAACACACTTTGTATGTTTTGTAAATATGTACATATTTTAAAATATATTAATCAATTTTTGTGCATATTCTATATTTATTAGATTTTGTAGTTTTGTTTGATTGGTATTAATATGGTACTGCAATTATAATTTTGAAATAAAGGCTTTAACAGAATTTTTCCATATATCCTGCTCTTATCTTCTTAAGACAGCTCCAACCAGTGAGCATATATATACAGAAGAGTATCTAAAGACATATGGATTCTCTTGCCCTTAATGGACAGATTCATCATTACGCGATATAATAATGCCGCTAAGCAGCAACAGGCTGCCGCAGCTTCTTCATATATCAATACACAGCAGGTGGATAAATGGTTTATACAATTACGGAAATGACAGAAAAACATTATTATGGCAAAGCATATGTCCAGTATGCCGCCTGGTTTGAAACATACAGGGGATTAATGCCGGATGAATTTCTTGATAACAGAAAACTTGAGTCTTGTTATGAGTCCACGCTGAAGCATCCTCAGGACACCTATGTGGCCCTTGTGGACGAAACAGTGGCGGGCTTCATATGGTATTCACCGGATGCAAGGGAATATACACGAAAAACAGGCATGTCTGAAATAAATGCCCTTTATGTATTAAAAAAGTATCAAGGCCACGGCATAGGCAGAGCTCTTATGGAAAAATCCCTGAGTATGATGCCCCATAAAGAAGCCGTATTATATGTCCTCCGGGGCAATAACCCCGCAATTGGTTTTTATGAGCATATGGGGTTTATGCTTACCGGTAATACATTTACGCAGGATACCGGATTTGGGAATATTGTTGAACTTGAGATGATGCGGACCGGCAGATAAACCGGACCATAAGCCTGTGCCTGCGGTTTTGGCAGAACAGGCAAAATACAAACAAACACCGGGAAATAACGGCTCCAAGTCCGTACCTCCCGGTGTTTGTTCTCATAATTTACTTCTTATGCAGGATTTTTATACCCTGCTTTTCTATTTTATTTCATTGACTTTAATTGCTTTCTGTATCCCCATCCTCTGGCACCATAAGCTTTCCCTTGAGGCTGGAAGCCATTTTAAGGGCTGGAAATTTTGCGTGATAAAGAGCTATGGCCTCATCCGCGTCTTTCCGGTTCATCGTAAATTCGTATTCCTTTCCATCCGCCATCACGCACACCAGCTCCGTACTGGTGCCGCGCCCAACCTTCTTTACCTGGAACCGAACCTTTTTAAGTTCCTGGTTCACCAGAATCACTGGCTTACCCACGATTCCATATGTTAGATCCTCACCAATCCAGAATGTGCCGCTTATCTTCCGGGCATTCCGGAAATCTTCATCCAGCCTTTCCCTGTTTATGGTTTTATGGCTGTCCAGAAACGTCCGTACTGCTGCGACATGATGTTTTTTCAGCATGGAGGACAGGATAAATAGCCCAAGGAGCGCGATAACGGCCCCGAGGCCGGTGGTGCCCATGGCACTGGAGGGTGTCTGGTTATCCAGCATGCCTGCCCAAAAATAATAACTCTCCGTTTCCGTCTCCAGGTCAAAACTCCGGACCGCCCTGTCATAGTATTTTTTGCCATCACCCTTCAGTTTCTTCAGGGTGCCTTCCACATGCAACCCCTGAGGCGGATCGGAACGCACACCCTTTAAATAATCCCAGGTTTCGTCCATAATCCGGTCCATTTCCGCCTCCATTTTACCGGAAATACGCACAGGAACAGCTCCCGCCTCCTCATCCAGCACCAGATAATATATACTGCTCTTGGTGCGCACCCCGCTGCGGGTACGGTAGCTTTCCATGAAGGCATCCAGCACATAGTTTATATCAAAGCTTACATATTCATCCCCGGCCTGCTCTGTCCCGTATACTTCACGGAGCGGAACTGCACCCCGAAAATACTTTATCAGATAGCTGCCTACCAGTACCATCAGGCCAATCCCAAAGGCAGTTACCAACAGACCTACAGGCACATTGACGCGCACCATAGCCTTTTTGAATTCTGTTTCCACCGTTCTCCTGTTTGTATTATCGCTTCCCATACCATATATCCCCCTCATTGTTATCCCGGCAGTACCGATCCTCCGGCAGTGTCAATTCCGGGACACCGGCTCTCCAATTCCTCCTGAAGCGCCCTGGCAGCTTCCCGTGATGTCTCGGCCCATGCAGTTTTTTTATCCTCAGTCATCAGATGGATGGTCAGGTAATGAGCCTGCTTTCTGGTTTTTCCGACTTTCACATAGTATGTATTATCCTTGATGTACGCTTGTGTAAGCCGGCTGAGTTTCAATACGCATGGCATGTTGCCGCCGTAAAGACAGATATAATCCCTGGTCAGAATTCCCCTCTTCTGTCCGGTGGTAAAAGATTTCAGCTTTCCAAGGTGATTCAGGATCAGGCTGTCCGAACCCATGGCCTGTTTGTCAAATTCCCGTATCTCCTGTTCCTCTAATCCGCCGGCCTTGGCAGCAACGCGAATCCAATCATCCACAGTCTTTCTAATATCTTTGGTTATAAAAAAAACAGCTACTCCGAATACCGCCACCAGCAAAAGAAAGAAAACCGAAATCCCGATTCCCACTCCCAGCATATTTTCCTCTTTATCCCGGATGATTTCCAGGGTTCTGTTTATGGACCAGACCAGGCCGGCTATGCTGCCCGCCAGAAAGGCTCCCATAAAAAACAGGCCCAGGCCCGCATTGACTCCCTTCATGGCCTTTTTATGAGCCTTAAACACAGATCCTTCCGGATAATGCTTTTGCTTGTACTCCTCGTTCATACTCTCTAAGTATGTTTCTTTGTTCTGGGCTGTCATATACTGTTTCCTCCTCTTTTGTAACAATGGCATTTCCGTGATAGAATGCAGAAATGTTTCAGTCATTCTTTCCAGTTTTATTATACGTATGAATCGTAAAAAAACAATTGGTACAGCATAAGCCGTACTATTTCGGCACAAAAAGCAAGACGGTATCATTCAGCCATCTCGCAAATCAATTTCCTGAATGAACCGTCCTGATTCTTCCCTGTAACTGTAATGTCCTTGATATTTTCCAATAATCCCCCGTATGCTCTCCATTCCAAACCCATGATACCTCTTATCCTGTTTTCTGCTTTCAAGATTGGGATTGTTCTTCAGCACAGACCCTGATATGGTATTTTCCATGAAAATCTCGGTTGTTCCGTCCTCTTCCCTCACCACCAGCTCCAGTTCACGTTCTGTCTCAACCGCCATGCAGGCTTCGATTCCATTAGAAAGCAGATTATACAAAAGGGTGCCCATGTCCATGCTGTCAATCCTGTCCGGCCTTCCCATAACCACATACCGGAACCGGATTCCCTTTTCCCTGCACTCCTGAACCGCTTTAATCAGGGCTGCATTTAATCCCTCATTGCCTGTATCCTGGGGCAGTTCAGGATAGTTTCCCAGGTCTGCTCCCATGCGTTCAATATATTCGGCCGCCTCTGCGTACCGTTCCTTTGCCACCAGACGGTACAACACATTAAGGCGCCCCTTCATATCATGGCGCAGGCGGTTTACCTCCCGGCCCATTCTGTATAAATCCCGAATCTGTTCCTCCTGCTGGCACTTGGTTTCTCTTCTGAATTCCGCCTCGCGTTCTTCCCTCCGGTACCGCTCCAGCCTGTGGTAAAAGCCTCCTATAAAAACAATCACACCAAAAATTCCCATTAACATACAAAGAGCCAGAACATATCTCCCTCTCTGGTCCAGTCTGCCTTCCTCCATAAGAAACATTCCCATAATCAGAATAAACATGCAGAAAAATGTTCCTGCCAGCATTCCATCCTCAGCCTGGACCGGTCCCTTTTTCCGTCCGTACAGTGCCAGAGCTGCCCGGCCCATGGAAAATTTAAGGGCACATCCTGCCAGTATGGGAAATACCACCGCGTCCCGGTCCATGATCATCAGTGTATTAAGACTTCTGCCTGTAATAATCCCCAATGTCCCATAGATCATATAAGAACTGCTGATGGCTATCAGAATCCACAAAAGACTGTGGACAATGACCTTTTGCGCCTTCCCATTCAGGGCAATCAAGCCATATGCAGTCAATACCACGCCATAGCTGATTCCCAGGAATCCTTCAAAGACAATATAACGGTTGAGCAGGACCATGATTCCATAATAGGCAAGGCATCCGCCTGTAAACAGCATGATTCGGGCAGCACCGGAATATTTCTTATCAAAACCATGGTCCATATATTCCATTGCCACGAGGGTGGACAATACATCAATCACATAAGCGGCTGCCGTGCTTTCTCCCATACTCCATCATCATCTCCCTTACGCCTTTTTTTCTGTCCCTTCCCATAGGAATAACTGCCCCGGTTTTAAGAACAGCATCCTGTTTTTCTATCTGGGAAATATACGCCTGATTCACCAGATAATTCCGGTGAATACGTAAAAAACCATAATCCCTCAGTTCCTCCGCCACAGGCTTTAAGCTCCCGTAAACAGAGTACTCCGCTCCGCCGGACATTTTGTAGGTCAGTGTATGGCCATTACACTCTATGTACATGATATCCCGCAGAAGCACCTCGCCTACGCCAAAGCCCCCCTGAATTTTATAACTGATTTTCCTGCGGGCCGTCACCTGAAAATACTTCTGCAGCGCCCGGCCCATATCCCGTTTTAAAAGTCCCTTCCTCACAAACCACAGGGGCATATATTCGTGGGCATCAAACACCCAGCTCTCATGACTAGAAACAAATATAAGCCGGGTCTCCGGACAGCTAATGCCCAGCTGCTCTGCCAGCCAGAACCCATCCCTCTCCGGCATCTCAATATCCAGAAACACCAGGTCAAAGGGCTGCTGCTGCCCTGCTTCATATAACCTGCATCCATCGGTAAAAAGGCTTACCTGCATGTCCACGGTTCCCGGCATACTGCCGATATACTCTTTTATTTCCTCTTTGATCTGCTCCAGGTATACCCTGTCATCATCGCAGACAGCTACACGGAGTGTTTCCATGGGATTGACCCCCTTTTTATTCTTATGATTGTGGGCAGGTGGTGCTTGTGGTTGGGTTGGGGTTAAGTTTGGTTTGGTTGAGTTGGGCTTGGTTGAGTTGGGCTTGGGTTGAGTTGGGTTTTGTTGAGTTTGACTTGGTTGAGTTGGGCTTGGTTGAGTTGAGCTTGGTTGGGGTAATTTTCGCAGCATTGGGGTAAATTGTATTGAGTAAGTTGCATTGAGTAAGTTGCAATGGGATAAGTTAAGTCGAGTTAGATTCATATAATTTAATCCCATGTCTTCCATACTTCGGGCTGATAACCAATTGTAGCCTTCTTACCATTTCTGACAATGGGCGACTTCAGGACTTTCTGGTTTTCCAGGACTTTCTCATCCCGGTCTTCAGCAGCAATGTACTTGATTAATGCCAGTGCGTCCTTATCTTTGCAATCATCATTCAACATAACATCCAGACCGCCCACGGCCTGCTTCACACTTGTGTATTCCCCCTTACTCATGCCTTTTTCTTTTAAGTCGATTAATTGGTATTTGATGTTCCGCTCTTTGAAGTAGCGTTCGGCTTTCTTTGTGTCAAAGCATTTTTTTGTTCCGAAGATTTGTATATTCATTGGGTAGTCCTCCATTCCATACTATAACAATGCTTCCAGGCCGGGTACCTGGAAATCTGCGGCATGGTCTATTGTCTTGCCAGCCGAGGCCTGCCGATGAAATTTCTCTGAGCCTTGCAAAATCTAAAAATATAATGTATAATAAGCATATAAAAGAGCAACCGCCCACAAGGTGGAAGCCTACGAGTCAATTTACGTCCTACATGAGGACGCGCCTATCCTGTTGGCTGACAGGGTAGGCATTTTTTATTTCTTGTTATGCCTGTCTATGTAGGTCAGTAATGCGATAAGGAACGAGCCGCCCAAAAAGAGCAGACTTAAAATTTCATATGTTCCCATAGCACACCACCTCCCCTCTCTTGTAAGATGGGAGGCTGCCACCCTGTACACGGTGCTCATGAAAGCATTATAGCAGGAAATTTCCAGATAATCAACCGGCGGTTCCCAGGCTGGTTCTACAATGGCTCTACACGTTATAATGTCACAGCAATGTCACGGAGGCATAAAAAAGCCCGGGAACCCTGTAATATGGTGTGCTACCCGTCAAGTAGACATTTTAAATATCGAAAGATTTTTAGCTTTTGCCGCCCGTAACAGGGCGGCATTTTTACGCTGCTAACATCATTTTTTTGTGATACTCTGTCGGTGTTAGTATTTCCAGCTTTCTTTGAACACGTTTGTTCGTGTAATAATTCATATAATCATGGATGGCCGCTATCAGTTCTTCCTTCGCTGCATACTTTTTCGTATAATACATCTCCCTTTTCATCAGGCCCCAGAAGCCTTCCATCGGTCCATTGTCAATACACCTTGCAACTCGTGACATACTTTGTCTCATACCTGCCTTCACTATTCTCTGGCGAAAATCGTTGCTTGTATATTGATAGCCTCTGTCTGAATGGAACAGCGGATGTATATCCGGATTTTCCTTTATTGCATAATCGAAGGTGTCAAATACCAGCGGATTGTCATTATGATCGCTAATTATATAAGAAACTGGTCTCTTATCACAAAGGTCAATGATGGCACTTAGATATATTTTACCTGCTGTCTCTGTACCAACCCCATATTTGAATTCTGTGACATCTGTTACCCATTTTTCATTCGGTCTTTCTGCCCCAAACTCACGGTTCAATATATTCTCTGCTACATAAGCCGGGTCCGATGCCGGTTTTGTACAGCAATTATGACGGCCTTTCACGATGGATTGGATCTTCTTTTTACGGCAGATGCGTAATACCCGTTTCTCGTTCACACAGATGTATTCATCATGTTCGAGGGCATCCCGCAAACGCCGGTATCCCATATCTGGATGTTCTGTATGCATAGATTCGATTCTTTCAGCGATCCTTTTATTCAGCGCATCATTTGGGCTGTCCGTGTGATTCAGCCATTTATAATAAGCGGCACGGCTTACTCCCCCTAATCTGCACAATTCTATTACGGAATAACCGTTGTGTTCTCCTGTTAATTCCTTGATTGTAAGATATGCAGTTAAATGCCGTGTTCTTTCTAAAATCGCCTCCTCTCTATTTCTTCGAGTTTTTTTAAGAAATCAATCTCCATCTGCTGCTTTTTATTTTCAGCTCGTAACATTCGGTTTTCAATCTGAAGACATTCCTGTTCCGATAAAGTCTCCTCAGATTTTAACTTGCCACGTCGGTCAACCAGTTTTTCCGCTCCACCGGAATTGTATTTTTTTACCCATGAATAAACCTGTCCATAGGAAACCTGGAATTCTCTGGCGCTTAATGCATAATTATTATTGTTCGCAATACAATGCTCCACAATCCGTATACGTTCCTCTAATGTTGTTTTTCGTGTTGTATCTTTAACCATGTCAAATGATCCCTCCGGCCTTGAATCCATTAATTCTTCATGGTTATTATACATCATTACCCATTGTCTGACAGTAGTTGGTGCAAATATTTCGTATTCAGCTGCTACCGATTGATATGCCTTCCCTCCTGCAAGATAAGCGTTAACTACCTGCAGCTTAAACTCTGCCGAGTAATTAAGATTTGAATGGTTGGCAGTCAGATAAGCATCGCCAAACTGTTTATACAATCTGCACCAGCTTCTTACACATTTAGCATCTACATCATATGTCTGCCCCAGCTGGTAGCATGGGATTCCCGCTGCTTCGTGCTCTTGAATGACTTTTCTCTTAAACTCTTCATCATATCTTTTCCTGGACATAGAAATGCTCCTTATTATAGTAGAGTTTTCATATTTCATCTGTCTACTATATAGGGAGCATATCAAAATACGTGGTTCCCGGAACTTAGGACGTTATTCAAACTCGACAATTGCTAATCAATTTTGTTTAGAGATTATTTGTTGTCATGTTTATAGTGCTTTTGATTATTTGATTTATCCATATTATCCTGCCTATACAAGCTAATGTTATCATTTTGCTATCGGCATTGATAACACCTGCTCAAGCAACTGTGGCTAATAAAAACATATTTAATCTGAATTTCTGTTGTCACATTGATGGGGTCATTATACCTCATCGCTCTGCCTTTTGCAATAGTTTTTAAATTTCGCACACAACATTCGATAATTTGTGTGTGTTTTTATTGCAAAATTGCTTAATCTGTGTTAGAATAAAATCCGAACACAAGGACTTGATTTATGTGTGCGAATTTTTTTGAAAGTGGGTGAATGAGTGAATCTTAACGAACTCGCCAAAAATGTTATCGAAAGTAAAGGTGGTGTCGCTAAATCTTCTGACTTTGTTGCTGCCGGAATGCGGGCTGTCGACATTGTAAATATGTGTAATGCTGGATTTCTTGATCGTGTGCGCCACGGATACTATCAGCTTGCGGAGCAGCCATCTGCTTCCGAAGAGCAACTACTCGCCACGCTCATTCCACAGGGCATCGTCTGTGTTGAATCTGCTCTGTTCCATTATGGATACAGCGACTTCACACCTCGTAAATGGTCTATCGCAGTGCCTCGTTCTATGTCCAGAGCAAAGCTGGATGTAGATGTTCTTGTCCTGCAACCGTACTATGTACAGCAAGATTTATATGAACTCGGGAAGACCACCGATAATTTTGATGGCGTTATGCTTTCTGTTTATGACCGTGAACGTACAATTTGTGATTGTTTTAAGTACCGTTCACGACTTGATAATGAGATGTTTAATAAGGCAATAAATGCCTATGCAAACGACAAAAAGAAAAATCTGAATAACCTTTCTGCTTACGCCAAGAAACTGCGTGTGTATAAAAAGCTTACAGATCTTATGGAGGTACTGCTAAATGGCTGATATGGCTACATCCGTGCTTGCACGACTGAAAAATAAGGCTGCTGAAAGCGGCAGAAGTTATCAACTCTGCCTTCAGCTTTTCTGTCAAGAAGAGTTTTTGCGTCGCTTGGAAAAATCAAAATATGCCGAAAACCTTGTGCTGAAAGGTGGTCTGTTCCTCTATTCCCTTACCAACTTTGATAGCCGTGTAACGGTCGATGTGGATTTTCTGCTGCGACGGATACCTAACACTCCTGAACAGTTGAAAGCAATCCTCGGAGAGATTATCGCAACCGAAACGGGAAATGATTTTATTACCTTTGAAATCAAAGATATTGCACCTATTGCTGTTGCCAAAAAATACGCCGGCATCGGTGCTTCTCTAGTTGCCAGAATCAAAAACACCAAAACACCTTTTAGTATTGACTTTGGCGTCGGCGATGTCATTGTGCCAAAGCAGGAAAAGCGTAAAATTCCTACACAGCTTTCCGATTTTGATGCGCCAACGGTGAATACTTATTCTGTCGAAACTACCATTGCCGAAAAGATAGATGCAATCCTCAGTCTGATGGAGTTCTCCAGCCGAATGAAAGACTACTACGATATTTATTATATCGCCAACAAGTTTGATTTTGACGGCAAGATACTGTCTGAAGCTCTCGGAAAAACCTTTGCCAACAGAGAGCATAATTTTACTATTGAGCAGTTTGAACAGGTTATGAGTTTTGATGACGATGCTGCTATGCAGAAGAAATGGAAGGCATTTATTCGCAAAATAGATACGAAAACAGATGATTACAGCACAGTGCTGAAAACGATTAATGCTTTTCTGACAAAACCATTTATAGCGGCAGTTAAGAGCAACGACTTTAATAAACAATGGTCTGCTGTTAACAGCCAGTGGATATGATAGGAGAAATAAAATGAGTACAAATATATCAAAGCAAAAGCGTGAGGACTTGCTGAATAAAATAAAAAAAATCCGAACCTATATTTCTGCTGCTCCGCAGGATGAGAATACGGGTAATCTGCTTTCTTATCTTTCTGACCTTGAAAAAGATGTGAATGGTAAGAAATATGGTCTTGTATTTGAGGAACACCGTGAAGAAATTGACGAGGTGCTTGATACCCATATGCCGGTACTGACCGAAGATAAAGACTTTTTTATTGATAACGGTGGACAGATGAATTTTCTCATTGAAGGAGACAACCTTGCCTCTTTAAAACTGTTACTAAAAACACATAAAAATAGTATTGACCTTATTTATATAGATCCACCATACAACACCGGAAACAAGGATTTTATATATGATGATTGTTATGTTGATACAGAAGATGGATTCAGACATTCAAAATGGATTAGTTTTATGTCGAAAAGACTTGAAATTGCTCGTTCCCTTTTAAACGAAAAAGGTGTAATATTCATTCAGATAAGTGACATTGAATTATCACAGCTTCGTCTGATGTGCGATTCCATTTTTGGAGAAGAAAATTTCATTAATGTAGTAAGTGTTAATATGAAGAATATTGCCGGAGCATCTGGCGGTGGCGAAGATAAGAAATTAAAGAAAAACTGTGAATATATCCTGATTTATGCAAAGCAGTATGCTACAATGCCTCTTTTTAATGGTGCTTATGTATATACTGAACTTTCTGACCTTATACAAACATATATTTCAGAAGGAGTAAGCTGGAAATATACTTCTGTTCTTTTTGATGAGGGCGACAAGGAGTATATCAGCAGCACAGTAGATGGTGACGGTAATGAAATTAAAGTTTTCAGACGAAAAAATGTTATTATTAAATCTATCAAACAAGCTGCAAAAGACGATGGCATTTCCGAAAAAGAAGCATATAAAAAATATGGTATAAGGATATTTCAGACAACAAATGCTCAGTCTTCAATTCGTACTCGTGTAATGAATTATAGAAATGAAAACAATATATCTGATGATGTCATTTCTATTGAATATATTCCTAAAACGGGGAAAAACAAAGGTTGTGTATATGAGCAATTTTATAAGGGCGAAAAGTGTAGGCTTTTTGTATGGCTCAAAGATACAAGTGAAATAATTGATGGCGAACTTTATAAGAAAGATTTACAAGGAACATATTGGGATTTTAATGGTGCTATGAAAAATCTTACTAAGGAAGGTAATGTTGAATTTGGAAATGGTAAAAAGCCAGTTGATTTATTAAAAAGAATTGTTTCGCTTTATCCAGATAAAGATATTTCCGTTTTAGATTTTTTTGCGGGTTCAGGGTCAACAGGACACGCTGTAATATCTCAAAATATTGAAGATGAAGGAAATAGACAATTTATACTTTGTACAAATAATCAAAATAATATATGTAGGGAAAAAACATATCAAAGACTTTCAAATGTAATACGAGGTTATACCACAGAAAAAGGAAAAGGTTTTGAAGCAATGCCCGCAAGCCTTAAATATTATAAAGTTGACTATATTCCCATCTCCGATCGTATGTACTACGAATATGCGGACGAGTTGTTAAAGCATATCCGTGAACTTGTTGAACTGGAAAACGGCGTGAATTTCACGGGCAATGCTGAAATTAGTATTGTGCTGACCGAAGAAGAACTTGACGATTTTATGGCAAATATCAAGGCCTATGGCAAGTGCCGCAAATTGTATATGGGGCACGATCTGCTGCCTGATGAGGAACAGGAACAGTCCATTGTTGATCACGGCATTGAAATCAATATTATTCCAGATTACTACTATCAGGATTTACAGGAGGTGTAAACTGTGCAACTGAAAAACTTTCAATTATCGGCTGTAAAATCGCTTTTTGAGGCGATGGACAAGCCTGCCCGTGACATTATCCTGAAAAGCCCTACGGGTAGCGGTAAAACCATTATTCTCACTTATTTTATGCACCAATATGTGCAATCCTATCGCAATACCGTGTTTGTGTGGCTCACTCCCGGCAAGGGTAATTTGGAGGAGCAGAGCAAGGAAAAGATGGATAAGTATATCCACGCTACTCAGACAAAGCTGCTCTCCGATGTGATGACGGGTGGCTTTGAAGAAAACGATAACTGTTTCATCAACTGGGAAAAGCTGACGAAAAAGGGTAACAACGCTCTGAAAGAAAGCGAACGCACCAACTTCTTGGAGCATATCGAACACGCCCTGAATGCCGGTTTGCATTTTATCGTCATTGTGGACGAGAGCCATCAGAATAACACGGTGAAGGCGGATGAAATCATCCAGTATTTCCATACGAACAAGATTATCCGTTGTTCAGCTACGCCAAAAGGTATTAAAAATGCAGAAATCATAGAAATTCCTGAAGCAGATGTTATTGCAGAGGGACTTATCAAGAAAATGCTCATTATTAATGAAGATTTTCCGCAGCAGGTGGAAATGGAGAATGCCACCAACTATCTGTTGGAACAGGCTTATGCCAAGCAGCGTGAAATCCGTGCAGAATTCCTTTCCGCCGGAAAGGATATCAATCCTTTGATCGTGGTGCAGATTCCAAACAAATCGGAGAAATTACAGGACGATGTGGAACGCTGGTTTGAAACGCAGGGCGTAACCTATGAAAACGGTCAGCTTGCGGTGTGGCTCTCAGATATGCACGAAAACTTGGAGGGCATTGAAGAAATCAATGCTCCCTCTGTTGCTGTTATTATCAAGCAAGCTGTTGCCACGGGCTGGGACTGTCCGAGAGCTGCCATTTTGGTAAAGCTTCGTGACAATATGGATGAAACCTTTGAAATTCAGACTATTGGGCGTATTCGCCGTATGCCGGAGGCACACCACTACGGTAAAGATTTGCTGGATAGCTGTTATCTCTACACTTTCGATGAAAAATTCACCGCTGGTGTCAAGCTGAGCCTCGGTAAAGGGGCTTTGGAAGCAGCTACCCTGTTCCTTAAAAATGAGTATAAAGGCATCACCCTGATCTCCGAACAGAGAACGATGGTGACGAATCACCGCAATCCAAAAAAGGCTCTGCTCTCTGTAGCAAAGTATTTTGAAGAAAAATTCAAAACTGGCTCGAATAAGGCGGAGAACAAGACACGCTTGCAGGCGGCGGGCTTTGAATTTAGTGCCGATATTCTGCGTCATACCCTTTCGGGTGAAACTGCGACCTTGGATTTTGCTTCGGCAGATATGAATATGGTCATCATTACCGAAAAGCTGAATACCCACGATCACGGTCATATGTACCATCAGAAGGTGGGTAAAATCGGTATGGAAATCGTAATGGAATACAGCTATATGAATACGATCATTCGTAAGCTGTTTGATCGCAATTTTACATACAGCCGTAAAATCCTCGCAATGGAGCCGAGAGAGGTCTACGCATTTGTTATCAACAATGCCGATCTGCTACGGCACACGATGCGTGAAGCGATGGCGGCTGATCTTCAACAACTTACCCTTGATATTACTAAAATATCAAAGGTACCGTTCCATATTCCGCAATCCTGCCTATTCACCTATGATAGCACGGCAAAAACGCAGTTGGAAATGAAGAAAAATGTATATCAGGGCTACCTTTCCTCTGCGGAAGTCCGCTCCTCCTCGGAACGCAAATTCGAGAAATTCTGCGAAAAGCGTGGTGCCGTGGAATGGGTATATAAAAATGGTGATAAAGGCAATGAGTATTTGTCTATCGTATATGCGGATAATTCGGACAAGCAGAAGAATTTCTATCCTGACTATATAATCAGCGTAAACGGTGAAGTTTGGATCGTGGAGACCAAGGGCGGCTTTGACCGCAGTGGCAATAGCCAAGATATTGACATTTTCACGCCGAAAAAATTCGCTGTGCTGAAAGATTATTTGGAACGCTACGGCTTAAAGGGTGGCATTGTCCGCTATGACGAAAAAAGTGAAGAACTGTGCATTTGTATGGACAGCTATTCCGAGGATATTAACAGCGATAGCTGGGTTGTGCTGAGTGATATTTTGAAGTGAGGTGAATGTCTTGAAGATAACTGACCACAGTGTGTTAACTGAGTTTTCTCCTGCAAAAGTTCAATTTTTCAGAATAGATCCTGAAGATATTTCTGCAACATTATCAGATATTTTGCGTACTCTTATGGACTTGTCTTGGCTCAGTAAATTCGATCAAGACTTTGAACAGAAAGCATTTGCCTCCCGTGCAAAGAAAACCATTGATGATATTAAAGAAAAGTTTGACAAATGCGTTGATGACAATATCAGCAAAGATGCTGGTGAGTATGTGGTATCTGAATTAGCCAGAGAAACTATGGTATCAAAATTGGACTATTTAGATATTCCTCTTGATGAACTTGTTGGTAAAAAGCGTTCTGGAAATCCTGGGTTTGATTTTCATTCACAAAACAAAATTACGGATACGGTTATTTTCGGTGAAGCGAAATATGTTGCCACTACAACAGCGTATTCATCGGCATTGCCACAAATCGTCGATTTTATCAGAGATGGAAAAGATGTTGAGGACCTTCCTGAATTAAAACCGTTCTGTACAACATCGGCTTTGCAAAGGGCAGTCGATGGAAGAAAGGGATTTTCTGCTGCGTTTTCAGCAAAAACTACCAACACAGATAGAATAATCGCTAATATTACGAAGCGCCCGGACTTTCAATCATTACTTCAATATGAAGAACTCATTTTGGTGGCGGTGGACTTATGAATACTGTTTTAGAAAAGGGCAATATCATTTCCAAAATCCGCAAAGGGGAAGATTTGGAGCAGATTATCGACTATGTCAAATCTGAGATTTATCAAAATGGTCCCAATAGCTCGGTAATTTTAGAAATAGTATCATATTTCAAACTGTTCCAACCAGAATTTTTCAAGAAAGACGAGCAAGAAATCATTGCTACAATGGGGCTGTTTTTCAAACAGCCCAAAATCGAAAGCCTTACAGGATCAGTCTTTGAGATGTATCATCAGCAACTCAGGGACGAATTTGGCAATGACTATACACCAATGCAAGCAGATATTCTTAAGAAGATACGAGATTTACAGTATTTCAGTTTTTCGGCACCAACAAGTACTGGGAAATCATTTGTATTTCGACATCTTATTTCGGAATGTTCTAATGATGTGGTTGTCATCGTCCCCTCAAGAGCACTCATTAACGAGTACTACGACCGATTGAACAGTCTTGTGGATAGAAAAACTGTAAATATCCTGACTTTTGTTGATAGGATTAATACAAAACACATTCACAAAAATATTTTCATACTGACACCTGAGCGTGCAAAAGAGCTGTTCAAAAATAAAGATTGGCTAAAAATTGATTTGATTCTGTTTGATGAAGCTCAACTCAGCGATGAGCACTCGGTGCGAGGTCTCTATTTTGATAGTATTGTGAGGCGAGCACTAAAGTATTTTCCTGATGCAAAATTCGTTTTTGCACATCCTTTCATCGAAAATCCTGAAGCGCAATTGCAAAAAAATGGCATTGAAACCATTGATACAACAGCAACATATAGCAATTATGAATTAAAAAATGTAGGACAGATTTTTTATACCCATGACACCACGAACCCAAAATTCTATCATTTTGGTAGTGACCCTGTAACACTTGGAACACGCAAGCTGGAAGCAAACTTTGATCCTATTGAGTCCGTACTGAAAAAGGGTGGTAGTGTACTGATTTATGTGCCAAAGTCGCACATTTACAGTAAGCAGATATATGGTCAATTTCAGAAGTATATTTCTATGTGCCAACCAATTAATGATCCTATTGCAATAAAAATGATAGATGAGCTAAAGGAGTATATTGGCGCTTCAACAACTGATAAGTTGTTTTATAACTCTGATATGCTGGAAAAATTGAGATGTGGGATTGTTGTTCATCACGGTTCAATGCCATTGACAGCCCGTTTGATATTAGAGCATTTTACGCAGCAGGGCTTTTGTAAAATCTGTTTTGCCACTTCTACACTGGAGCAGGGAATCAACATGCCATTCGATGTAGTTTATCTTGACCGCTTCGAGGAAAGCAAGACACTTTCTGTTAAAAATCTGATTGGTAGAGCCGGTCGCTCTACCAACAAACCTGTATTTGATTTTGGTAGCGTAATATTGCGCCCAAATGCGATGAGCAGATTCCGTAATGTATATCGCAAAAAGAATACACTTTCTTCAAAATCTCGCTTAGACACAACAGATGATAAAATTGATGAAAAGTATGAGGAGTATAAAGAAGCAATCAAAACAGGGGAATTCTCTGACGAGTATAATCTTACAAATAAAGATTTGGAAAAATTAAAATCAGATAGCGTTACAACAGTTGTGCCAACCCTACTTGATATGATGTTTAATGGTGCAGATTTTGTACTACCTAATGCAGTCGCAAAAGAAGTTTATGAAGATTTTCAATGTTTATATAGGCATTATTTGGGAAGAGAATTAACAGCAGCAGAGAAATATGTCTTTGATTCTGCAATAAAAATAATGATCTGGAAAGTGCACGGAAAAACATTCAGCAAAATATGTCAGGAAAGATACGCTTATGTTTCGAAAGTTGCGCAACGACGCTTATTATCGCAAACAGGACATCAGGAAGACGCAGACAATCTGACTGTTAGATATATTGCGGGGTATAATGACATTCCGAATAAAGAATTGAGAGCCTATCCACTATTCTCTGCTGAGACTAAAGGAAAAGATGTAGACTATGACCGTATCGTCTATGATACATACGATTTTCTTGATAAGCTAATTGGATTCAAGCTAAGTGATTTGTTTTATGCCGTTTTCCATCAGTATTATATTGCATACCAAGATAATCGTGCTGAGAGGTTGGCAAAGTACATCAAATATGGAACTGAAGACTCAACTGAGATATGGATGTTACGATATGGATTTTCTTTCGAAGAAATTGAATGGTTGAAGCCTTGTGTTGAAAGCATTGAGCAAACGGAAATTAAATTTAACGAAAAAATTGAAAATCTCAGCGATGCTCAGAAAAGTAGTATTTCAAAATTTATTTTTTAAAATTGCATGAGTTTTGACAACTTTTCACTATGTGTATTTGAACTTAGCACAACGGCGGCAAGGATTTATCCCTACCGCCATAGTCTTATACATAAATCAATGCAGCGTTCACAATCTCTATTGCTCTGCTCCGAATGTTATTCATAGCCCCAACCCACGCCATCTGGTCGGCTGTTTTGAGCCGTTCGGTCACACCCTCACGCTCTGCTATCTGTTCTACAAGCCGAAAAAACATTTCCTGTGCCTGTTTGTCGATTTCAGCAAGATAACTGTTCAGCTTACCGCTTGTAAACAGAGTGGTGTACACCCCTCTGTTATGCTCTTTCAAATAGCGTTTGTACCGCTGTCCCCATATTAGCTTGCTGGAACAGGCAAGGCAGTCTAAACAGCGTGGTACACGCTTGAAAGACAAAGATTATGAAAGGTAGGAGCAGACAATGAAGAAAACAATTTTTGAAGAAATGGGCGGTACTTATGTAAGGCAGGGGGATTATCTTATCCCTTGCCTTACACTACTCGCCGAAGAAAAAATAAAGCCTATCGGCCAATCTGCCTGTTTCCAAACGCCTTTCGCAGCAGCTTATAATCCTTGATTTCTTCCCTTAGTCGGTTATTATCTGCGGTCAACTGCTTATTGTGACTTTTAAGCCGTTCATTACTGCGGTACAGACTGGCATTTGTTTGATTGAGCCTTTGGTAATCATCAATCGCCCGAAAGCAGCGTACCATAAGCGTTTTCACAAGAGATTTCAGACGCTTCACGACTGGCTCTGCAACTTTACTCTTATAGCCCTTTGCCGTCATAATGCCCTGCGGATCGGGCAACTGATATTCGGGTGCATCCTCAAAATCACTTTGCATTTTGGCGAGTGACGCCGTACCCTTATCAAAATTTTCAATTCGCTTGGAGAGCGTTTCAAACTCTGTCTGTTTAGCTGTAATTTTGTTTTCCAGTCGTTCAATTTCCTCTGAACGCTGCTGCTTCTTAAAATCCAAAACATCAAGATGCTTTTCGTGTATGCCTTTCTGCTCTTACTTAATCCCGTATCGTTCCATCACAGCGGCAAGCTGTTGTTTTTCAGAAAGTACCCATTGCGACCATTCGGTATCGCCACGAGAGCCACCCTTAAATCCCTGTGCAGCAGGTGCCTGTTTCAGGGATATCCGAGTATCCAATCCACGCTTGCTGCCTGTTGTGAATGGGACAAAATCTATATGCAGATATGGCGTAGCTTCGTCTAAATGCAAATGCGCCGAGAATACTCTAAGCTGTGGATTCCGCTCTTGAAAGCCACGATAATATTCATCTAAGACTTGCCTTGCAAGCTGTCCGTTCTCACTCTCTGCATTCATATTTTCCTTATCGCCAATCTGCAAAATCAATTCGTGGAATGGCTTTTCCTGCTTGGAGCTTCGGATTTTTTCATAGTAGTTTTCTATCTTTCGGTCTGCCCTTGTCTGCTTGGCATTATACCTTTCCAGTGCTTCGTCGAACAGTTCGTGATAAACCTGTTTAATGCTTTCATTGCAATAGTCTATGTTTAGGTGTGAACGGTCAGCGTCAACATTCTCCGCTTTGAATTTTCGGCTGTTGTGATTGACCGAGCCTTTTCCGACCATTGCGCTTATCGTTCTTTGGATAATATCACTTCCTGTCCATTTCGTCGCTTGCGGCGTGCCTTTGTTACTTTCTGCGAAAGTAACGCAAAAGCACTTTTGACAGGCGAGCCTATCAAAAATGCAACCTGCAAGCAGGTTTTGCGCCCTGCCGGGGGCTTTGCTGCCTACGGCAGTCCCTCTCGACACCTGTTCGGTTTCGCCGGGCGGCAGCTTCCCATTTTCCCTTATCAGCCATTCACAGGAGTGTGACACGCTTCTGTCTATTGCCGACAACGGAAAATTTACCAGCGGAAACTCTCTGGCACACCACGCCTGTCAAGGTATTCCCGCCGAGCTTGCTCTCGTTCTTCCTCGGTAGGTGCGGTCTTATATTTCGCATATAACTCATGCCGCACCATCGCATCCAGCTTTTCTTCCAGACCTCCCTGTATGTCTTTTGCATAATCATCATCCATAACAAGATGATATTGCAGAAGTGCCACGAACAGGTCATAGGATATTTGCACATTTTTCATTTCCTGTCACTTCCTTTCCGTGACGGCTCGTGACAGCGGTAATAGTTATTTTGATACCGCCCCCACTCCCTAATATGCCGTCACAAATTGTCACACGGTTTCTACTGTATCTTTCCAGAGCATTATCATTCGCCCATCGTGACGCCTGTCATTCTTAAAGTAAATCCCATGCTCTGCATACAAACGCCCTGACAGCACATTCAATTTCTTGCTGATAGTGTTTATCGGAATTTCTATGGTCAGGAGCGAAACAAGTTCCGTTGCCGATCCTTCCCAAAAGGAAAGGTCTTTCATAACAAGTTCTGCAATCTCTTCAATCAAAGGCTCTGGCGGCTCTTTCCATAACTCTGTTTCTGCTTTCTGAAAATCCCATAAGAGCGTTTCGGGATTGCGAAGTAAATGCAGCTTTTGGTCTTGCTGGTCTCTGCCCGACACTTCAAGCGTTGCAATATTTCCTGTTCGTTTTTCTTTCTGTAAAAGAAATGCACCGTCTGCCGCACCCAGCAATCCGCTTGTTCCCGAAATCATATCAAACTTATCATCAGCAGCCTGCTTTCTTGTGTGGTGTACGAGCAGCAGACAGATACCGTGAGTGTCTACAAAGCTTTTCAGCCTTGCCATAATCTGATAGTCATTTGCATAACTGTAATTATCCCTGCCAACCTCACGCACCTTTTGGAGTGTGTCAATGATAATCAGCTTCGTGTCGGGGTGTTCCGCCACAAATCTTGCAAGCTGTTCGTCAAGCCCTTTACCAAGCTGACCTGCCGAAACAGAGAAGAAAAGATTTTCTGTACTGTCCGTTCCGAACATTCGATACAGACGCTCCTGCAAGCGCCTATAATCATCTTCAAGGGCAAGATACAAAACGGTACTCTTGCGAAACGGGATAGCCCCACAGTGGCTTTCCTGTGCTGATGTGATAAGCAATCTGTGCCATCAGAAAACTTTTGCCTAACTTCGGCGAACCTGCAAAGATATATGTGCCAGGATAGAGCAAGCCGCCAATCAACGGCGGCTTGTTCTGGTACTGTGTATCAAACAATTCATTCATTGAAATTGTTTTGAGATACGAGGGGTCTAAACTTCGCAGCAGCTCCCTCTGCATTTTCTCAAAACGCTTGATATTCTCGTCATAATTGGATATACTGTTATCAGCAAAATTTTGGAATGACTGTCTTTCATCTGCGCCAACAGATGTGTTAAGGGCAGCCATTTCTTTTTTATTCCCCATTATCATTCTCTCCTTTCAGACCGCCGAGAATAACGGCAATCAATTCAATGACATTCAGCTGTTCATCGTCTATTCCGTTTCCTGCTTCAATCCTCTGTAATTCTGCAAGGACAGACGCCAGTTCCAGTTTGAGAGCCTTATATACTCTCGGATTGCCCCGTACCACTACATCTTGATTTAGACAGTGGCGGTAACAGTATTCCTGCTTCGGCAGTCCCGATAAGGCAACCGCTTTGTTAATGAGTTCGTTTTCTTCGGGCAATACTCGAAACCCTACTGTGATGTTTCTAAAGCGGTTTTTATAATCTCTGTTCTTAGCTGACATTTTCAAAATCCCCTTTCCCTAAATCGTCTAATCTATCTGCCATTTCCGTCTGTTTTGACGGAAACAGATGGGCATACTGATAAGTGATGTCGATACTTTCGTGTCCTACACGGTCTGCAATCGCCACCGCTGAAAAGCCCATGTCAATCAGCAAGCTGATATGGCTATGCCTTAGATCGTGAATGCGAATACGCTTCACGTCTGCGGCTTCTGCGCCCCTATCCATTTCGTGATGAAGATAGCTTTTCGTTATCGAAAAGATGCGCTCTTTCTTCTTCAATCCGTAAAGCATACTTAAATACTCTTGCATTTCCGCACAGAGAAACTTCGGCATTTTAATGGTGCGATTGCTTTTCTTTGTTTTCGGTGTAGTAATCACATCTTCGCCGTGTAATCGTTGATAGGACTTGTTTATCGTGACAGTTTCTTTTTCAAAATTAAAATCGGCTGCTGTCAGAGCCAATAACTCGCCCTCACGAATACCGCACCAATAAAGCATTTCAAAGGCATAAAAGAAAACTGGCTTGTCCATCATTTCAAAGGAGAATTTTTTGTATTCCTCTTTTGTCCAGAACAACATTTCTTTGTGTTCCTCGCTTCCCAATATTACCCACCTTTGCGGCAGGATTGGAACGCAGCTCATAATAGCGTACTGCGTGATTAAATATGGCTGATAACTGATTGTGCAGCGTTTTCAGATAGGTCTGTGAGTACGGTTTTTTCTTCTCGTCACGATAGACAAGCAGTTCATTTTGCCAAATGATAATTTCCTTTGTGGAAATCTCACTGATTTTCAGCTTGCTAAAATAAGGGAGTATCTTCGTGCGAATAATATGCTCCTTTGTCAGCCAAGTGTTTTCTTTCAGACGGTTTTTCACATCCCTAATATACAGTTCCGTAAAGGCTTCAAAGCTCATATCAAGGTCTGAAGCAGTCTGTAACTGGAACATACGCTCCCAATCCTGTGCTTCTTTCTTGGTAGCAAAACCTCGCTTGCATTTCTGCTTACGCTCTCCTTTCCAGTTCACATACCTTGCCATCACATACCAAGTGCCGTTTTCCTCGTTTTTGAATACTGGCATTACTTATCCCCCTTTCCTGCTCCGTAGAGCCTTTCATAAAAATACTGGCGGTTTACACGTCCTGCAATCGTAATAAATCCCTGTGCTTTCAGTTCCTCATTCAGCTTTCTGATGAGCTTATAGGCATAGGGCTTTGATACGCATAATTCCCGTGCAACATCCTCTACACGGATAAATTTGTTTTCCATATCATCCGTCCTTTCTAAACTTTGTATTGCTGACGTTTTCCCCGAATATTGTTCCTGCCCCCATTTCAGCGGCGTTATCTCGCTCGCTCTTAAATAAAGAGGTCTTGGCAAAGTATCCTACTCGGACGGTTATTCAGTTCACCAAAGCGTATTTGCTTAGTGTTTTATCATTATACTAAGCATTATTGCTTATGTCAATAGGTTTTCGAGAGAATATTAAACTTTTTTGCTTTGTTTTATCTTGACATTTCCTAAACATATCTGCTATACTATCCAAAGACACATAAGCGAGGAGTGTGAACACTATGGCGATTGGCGAAAGAATACATTTTTTCAGGCTCTTGCGTGGAATTACGCAAAAATATCTTGGTACGGCTGTCGGTTTTCCCGAAAAGAGTGCGGATGTCCGTTTGGCTCAATACGAAACAGGCTCACGCAAGCCGAAAGCGGAGCTTACCGCTGCGCTGGCGCAGGTACTTGAAATTTCCCCACAGGCTCTTGATGTTCCCGATATTGACAGTTATATTGGGCTTATGCATACCTTATTTACCCTTGAAGATATTTACGGTTTAACTGTCAGTGAAGCAGATGGAGAGGTCTGTCTGAAAGTCAACAAGGACAAAGGTAAGGACGCAGCCGAGTTACTGAAAATGCTCTATGCTTGGAAAGAGCAGGCGGACAAGCGAAACACCGAAGAAATCAGCAAAGAGGATTACGATAACTGGCGTTATTACTATCCTAAGTTCGATACCACACAAATCTGGGCGAAAGTTCCCTCACAGGAGCTTAGTGACGCTTTGGTTGAAGCGTTCAAAGACAAATTAAGTGATTAATCCAGTAAAAGGAGGATAACAACAATGATTTCAAATCATGATGCTGAAATTATCGGCGAGATTGCCGATTTCAACACAATAACATTAGTTACTGCTGCATACACCTTATACGAAAAACTGTCTACTGAAAAGCCAATTTCAAAGCGAGAATTCTATCAAGAATTTGGTGATAATCTTCAAAGCTTCAAAAAGATATTTGATGAAAGCACTAACGAATAATTAACTGACATACGCAAAAACGCCCTTAGCCGTGTTACCCACAGCTAAGGGCGTTTTAATATGGATTGTTATATCAGAAAACCATTTTCTTTTATTCTCTAACCACAAAACCAGTGGATTACAAGAATAATGGCTCTGATACAACTGTTATCAATTTGTTATCAAAAAACTTCTTGATATGCCTCAAACCCGCATAAAAACTGGGCTTTTACGACCTATCAAATTATTCAAACTCAATCGTAGCCGGCGGCTTCCCCGTGCAATCATACAGCACCCGGTTAACCCCCTTAACCTCATTCACAATCCGGCTGGTGACCTTCCCCAGCACTTCCCACGGAATCTGAGCTGACTCCGCGGTCATGAAATCAGATGTAAGCACGGCCCTCAGGGCAACAGCATAATCATAGGTTCTCTCATCGCCCATGCAGCCAACAGACCGCATATTCGTCAGAGCTGCAAAATACTGGCCCAGATTCTTGTCCGCCCCGGCCTTTGCAATCTCTTCCCTGTAAATCGCATCAGCGTCCTGTACAATGCGGACCTTATCAGCTGTCACCTCGCCGATAATCCTGACGCCCAGACCAGGTCCCGGGAATGGCTGTCTGAATACCAGATACTCAGGTATACCCAGCTCCAGTCCGGCCTTTCTCACCTCATCCTTGAAAAGCAGCCTTAAAGGCTCTACCAGTTCCTTAAAATCTACATGCTCCGGCAGTCCGCCCACATTGTGATGAGACTTGATGACAGCAGATTTACCCAGGCCGGACTCAATCACATCCGGGTAAATGGTTCCCTGTACCAGGTAATCCACTGCGCCAATCTTCTTTGCCTCTTCCTCGAATACACGGATGAACTCCTCGCCGATGATCTTACGCTTTGCCTCAGGCTCTTCCACGCCCTTCAGCCTGGCGTAGAAACGTTCCTGGGCATTGACACGGATGAAGTTCAGGTCATACGCACCTTCTGGTCCAAATACAGCCTCTACCTCGTCTCCCTCATTCTTGCGCAGCAGACCGTGGTCCACGAACACGCAGGTAAGCTGTTTGCCAATGGCCTTGGACAGCATGACGGCAGCCACAGAGGAATCCACACCGCCGGACAGAGCGCACAACACCTTACCGTTGCCAATCTTCTCCCTCAGAGCCTTGATGGTGGTATCCACAAAGGAATCCATCTTCCAGTCGCCGGAGCATCCGCAGACATTATATACAAAATTGGAGAGCATTCTGGTGCCTTCCTTGGTGTGAACCACCTCAGGATGGAACTGCACCGCATAAAAATTCTTCTCCGGACACTCCATGCCGGCTACCGGGCAGGAGTCTGTATGTGCAGTGATGCGGAAGCCCGCCGGCACCTCTGCAATGTACACGCCGTGGCTCATCCAGCATACGGTCTTGGAAGAAACACCATCAAACAGCTTGGAGGAAGTATCCACATCCACTTCTGTGTGTCCGTATTCGCTGACCACAGCCTTCTTTACAACGCCATCCAGCAGGTAGCTCATAAGCTGGGCACCATAGCAGATTCCAAGAACCGGTATTCCCAGCTCAAATATCTCCTTTGAGCAGCGGGGTGCCCCATCTTCAAACACAACGTCAGGTCCGCCTGTGAAAATGATTCCCTTTGGATTCATTTCCTTGATTTTCTCCAGGCTCATATCATAAGGATGCACTTCACAGTATACGCTGCATTCGCGGACACGGCGTGCAATCAGCTGGTTGTACTGGCCGCCAAAGTCCAATACAATAATCATCTCTCTGTTCATGAGATTCGTTCCTCCATTATTTTACGGATTTTCCCACCAAAACAATTATAGTAAAACTGTATCCCAGAACGGGTTTGAAAATACCCTGTATCCGACACCCCAAAGCAGCCTGTCTGATGAAAGCTGTGCGTAACCCGCCTGCTTCCGCTGCTGCCAGTGCCAAAGGTCTAACCCGATACAAACCATTTCCAAACCCGCCCTTATTATATACCTTGACCCAATTTACCGAAAAATATTTATTCCCTATAAAATTGAAAGAGATTGTACAGAATAGTACAATCTCTTTTTTATCTTTCGTATAAATATATTATAAAGCAGAGAACGACAAATATCAAGCTATTTCGACACTTTTTTCAGAATTTTTTGCTGGCTATTTGACGAGCATTTATATTATGATTTTTTGCCGAGATTTTTATGCCGGAACTCTTCATCAGAACTTTTTAACAGACTCTCATCCTCCGCCCCATCTTCCGCACTGCCTCATCTTCTGCTCCGCTCCATCTTCTGCTCTGCCGCAAACCCTTTAATCAGATAACTTCCTTCCGCAGAATCCTCGCAATCCTCTCCTCATCCAGTCCGCGTATTACCTCCACGGCCATTCTGACAGTGGCGTCCACGTCTTCTTCCGCGCAGAAATTATAGTGGCTGTGTACATACCTGGACGGAATGCCTAACACCAGTACCGGGACCGCCTTTCCCGTGAGGCTGATTTTTCCGGCATTTGTGCTGCCGCCCCGGCGCACCGCATCCTGGTACTTGATTCCAAGCTTATCTCCTGTCTCCTGGGCAAAACGTATGAATTCCACGTTGGAAATGTAGCTGTTGTCCATGTGGCGAATCTGCACACCGCTCCTTAAGCATCCCTGGGCAATACCGGCACGGAAATAGAAATCATCCGCCGGTGATCCCTCAAACACAATGGCCAAATCAGGCTGAACCTGCTGTGCCGTCACCGTGGCCCCCCTGGTACCCACTTCCTCCTGGGCCGCAAATGCGCCTACCACTTCCACTGCCAGCTGGTCCGCCTCATCCCGAAGCGCCTGCATGGTGTCAATAATGCTCACACAGCCCAGACGGTTGTCAAAAGCCTTGCCGTACAGAATTCCATTTTCCTTATGATACTCAAAGCTTACATCCGGCATAATAGGGTCGCCCGAGCGGATTCCATAGACCTCCGTCACTTCCTCCCGGCTGCTGGCACCCACATCCACCAGGATATCCTCGATTGCCAGGGAGTTGTCGTTTTTCTGAGCCGCTGTCAGAAAATGAACTGGTTTGGATGTGGTGATTCCCCTGTGCTTTTTCCCGTCCCTTGTCCTTACGATGACAGAGTGGGCGGGCAGGCTGGTGAGATGGAATCCTCCCAGCATCAGAATACTTAAAAGTCCGTTTTCCAGTATGGACTGTACCATGAATCCGCACTCGTCCAGATGGGCGTCCAGCATGAGCACGGGGCGCCCGGCCTTTTTCTTCTTCATGGTGGCGTAAACATTGTACATAGCATCATTTGCCACGTCCAAACCCCCGCACCAGTTCTTTACTTCCCGGATGACCTCGTCCTCAAATCCACTGGGACCAAAGGCATTGGTCAACGCTTCGATTTCTTTTATGTTTGCCATGATTTCCTCCAGGTATGAGACGCAAAGTGCCGCATCACATGGTACCGCTCCTGCCATACCATGCCTGCGGCACTGCATCTGCTTAACTTATTTCTTCTAAACTTATTTCTGCTTTATTGATTTCTACTCTATTTATTTCTGCCTAACTTATTTCTGCCTCACCTATCTCTGCCCAACCGCCCCTGCCTCCGCAGGAAAAGCCTTACAGTGAAACCTTCTTAAGCTCCTCAATCAAATCCAGAATATAGTCGGCTGTGGTCTGTACCATCTCCTGGCCCCACTCCACGGTGGCAGTGTTTGGATGATCCGGTCCAATCCATCCATTGTCTGTCACCTTTGGTGTGTTCCTGAGAATTTCAATCTCAACACCCTTGAAGCGCACGGTACGGAAGCCGGTAGCCACCAGGTTTTCGGTGAGATTGGTCATTTCCAGAGGGAGGTCAATCTTGCTCATATCTACCAGTGAGGGGTCAACTGCCATGATGCCAGCTGTCTCCTCGCCGCCGCCGTGTCCGCCCTTCCACTCAGGCTTCATATCCCAGGCCATCAGCCACCAGTTCAGCATCACGACCATGGCGCCCTTCTTGTCAAATTCCAGGCCGATGCGCTCGATGGTCTTGATATTCCCTCCGTGTCCGTTGAGCACCAGAATTTTCCGCGCGCCGTGCTTGTACAGCCCGTCCACAATCTGGTATACATACTGGTACAGTACGTCGGAATCAATGTTGATGGTTCCCGGATAATCAGCCAGTGACTGGCATGCTCCGTAGGGAATCATGGGCGCGATGAGGATGTTGTCATTTTTCTCCTCAATCAGATCCAGGATTTTGTCAGGTATCAGGGTGTCTGTTCCCAGCGGCATATGGCGTCCATGGCACTCCGTACTGCCGATTGGAAGAATGACCATGTCATTTTCCTTAAAATACCGTTCCGCTGTTGGCCATGTAATCTTTGATAATCTCATGATGCATCTCTCCTTTTACTTCTCTTATTTTGCAACCTTTACATGCTCCAGCTTGTGGTAGCCGATTGGATCCATCACGAAACCTTCCACCTTGGCGTTGGCGCCTGCGGTGATGGTGCTGTAGTAGATAGGTGCGTTGTTGTTCACTTCTTTTAACTTCACAGCCAGGTCCTCATATGCTTTCAGTCTCACGGACTCATCTGCGCTGGTCCTTCCTGTCTCAATGAGCTTGTCTACCTCAGGATCTCCGATGAAGCTGCGGTTTCCGGCTGCTCCCTGCTGTGAGGAGTGTTCCAGTGAATAGTAGGTGTAGTCTGCGTCTGTGGTGGAGGTCACCCAGCCAAAGTATCCCATGTCATGCTCCCCTGCGGAAGTCCTGGAAATAAAGCTGCCGAATTCCATTACCTCGATGTTGCAGGTGATTCCCACATCCTGAAGCATGGCCTGTACAGCCTGGCATACCTCTACACGTGTCTGGTTGTCATTTACCCAGATGCTGGTCTCGAATCCGTTTGGATATCCGGCCTCGGCCAGAAGGGATTTTGCCTTCTCAGGGTCATACTCATAAGCGCCAGGGCTGAAGTATCCGAATACGGCCGGTGCAATGATGGCGTCAGCCGGCTCTCCGGAGCCGCTGGCAATGGTGTCGATAATCAGCTGGCGGTCAATGGCGTAGTTAACGGCATCCCTTACCTTCTGGTCATCATATGGCGCCTTGTTCATGTTCATGGAAATGTAGTAGCAGGTCAGGGACGGAGCCTCAAACAGCTGGAGGTCGGAATTGCTCCTTACCTTCTCCAGGTCATTTGGAAGCAGGTCGTAAGCCAGGTCCACTTCTCCTGTCTCCAGGGCGATGGTTCTCTGGGATGCCTCAGGGATAACCTTCATAACCAGCTTCTGTGTCTCTGCCGGTCCTGCATAGTAATCGTCAAAGCGCTCCAGGGTAACGGAATCGCCCTGCTTCCACTCTACAAACTTATATGGGCCGGTACCGATTGGATGAAGCTTGAAGGCTTCCTCGTCTGCCTCCACCACTGCTTTTGGAACAATGGCTGCAAATGGTACGGAAAGGTTTCTCAGAGCCGGTGCATAAGGCGCCTTCAGCTCTACATTAACTGTATAATCGTCTACCACGTCCACCTTGTCGATAAAGTCAACAATGTAGGAAACAGCAGCGGAATTAATGGCCCTGTCCAGGGAGAACTTTACATCCTCTGCCTTCACCTCAGAACCATCGTGGAATTTCACGCCCTGGCGGATGTGGAATGTGTAGGATGTATCGGAATTCTGATCCCAGCTCTCTGCAATCTGGGGCTGCAGCTCTCCGGTCGCAGCGTCAACAACAGTCAGCGTGTCGAAAATCTGGTCCGTAACCTCTACAGCCGGCGTCTCCTTTCCCTGATGGGGATCTAAGGAAGTAACATCCGCTCCCTGCGCCCATACCAGCGTATCCTTGTACTCCCCTGAACCACCGGCGCTTCCTCCTGCCTCTGCTCCCTTGGAACCTGCCTCTGTCTGAGCGCTGCCGCCTTCCGTGGAGGTCTGTCCGGACTTGGAACAGCCGGCTGCACTTACTGCCATTGCCGCCACTAAAGATAATGCAATGACTTTCTTCCATGTTTTTCTCATACTAGCTCCTCTCTTTCTTACATTTCTCTCTGTCAATATTGCTCTCTATAAATACCGGACCACAGGCTCCTGCCCTGGATTTCTCCGGAATTTAACCCTGCTCCTGAACCATACGGCAGCTCACAAAGTGCCCCGGCTCCATTTCCTTTAAAGTCATTTCATTGCTGGTACAGCCTTCCGTTGCATAAGGACAGCGCTTTGCAAACCTGCATCCCGGCTCCGGGTTGATAGGCGATGTGAGCTCGCCCTTTAGCGGAATGCGCTCCATCTTAAAGTCCGGATCAGGAACCGGTATGGCTGACAGCAGCGCCTTTGTGTACGGATGCATGGGATTCTTAAACAGTGCCTTGGCAGGTGCTGACTCCACCATCTGTCCCAGGTACATGACCACGATGTCATTGGAAAAGTGCCTTACCACCGACAAATCGTGTGTAATAAACATATAGGTAAGGTTCAGCTCCTCCTGCAGATCCTGCATCAGGTTAAGGATCTGGGCCTGGATGGATACGTCCAGGGCCGATACAGGCTCGTCGCATACAATGAACTTTGGATTGACCGCCAGCGCTCTGGCGATTCCGATTCTCTGGCGCCTGCCGCCGTCCAGCTCATGGGGATATGTGTTTACCAGACGCTTGGCCAGTCCCACCAGGTTCATGATCTTCTCCACCTGCTGGGTGATGGCGGCCTTTTCATTGGGCTTGTAAATACCCTGCACCAACAGCGGTTCAATGATTGCCTCGCTGACCGTCATCCTGGGATTCAGGGAAGCAAAGGGGTCCTGGAATATAATCTGCATATCCTTCCTCAAATCCTTTAGCTGCTTCTTGTTGTAGCCCAGGATATCCTTGCCCTCAAAATAAACCTTGCCGCTTGTGGGTTCGTGAAGCCTCAGGATAGCCCTTCCCATGGTGGATTTTCCGCATCCGGACTCCCCTACCACTCCCAGTGTCTCCCCGGTACGGATGGAAAAGTTTACATCGTCCACCGCATGGAGAGTGCCCTTGGGGGTTGTAAAATATTTTTTCAGATGTTCCACACGTAATATCTCTGTTTTCTGTTCCTGCATATGTCAATCTCCTTTTCTTAGCGGTAGCGGATGCAGCGGACCTGGTGGGTTCCGCCTACAGTCACCATCCCGGGATGGGTCTTGGAACATTCAGGAACCGCATACTTGCACCTCTCGCAGAAAACGCAGCCCTCAGGCAGCTTGGTGGGGTCGGGCATCATGCCGTCAATGGCCTGAAGCCGCTTCACATCGCTTGTCAGGCTGGGAATGGAACCAAAGAGTCCCTCCGTGTACGGATGTTTTGTGTCCTTGTATATTTCCCGCAGGGTTCCGTATTCCACCACTTCCCCCGCATAGATGATTGCCACGTAATCACAGTTCTGGGCAACCACCCCCAGGTCGTGGGTAATGAGGATCATGGATGTGTTATTTTCAGATTTAAGCTTGTATATCATCTCCAGCACCTGGGCCTGTATGGTAACGTCCAGAGCCGTGGTGGGCTCATCCGCAATGAGCAGCTTGGGGTTGCAGGCCAGGGCGATTGCAATGACCACCCTTTGCTTCATACCGCCTGAAAACTGGTGGGGATACTCTCCAAAACGCTCTGCCGGGATTCCCACCCTTTCCAGCATGTTTTCAGCCCATTTTCTGGCCTCCTGCCTGGACAGGCTGGTGTTGTGGTTCTCGATTACCTCCATGATCTGCTCGCCTACCGTGAGCACCGGGTTCAGGGAGGTCATAGGATCCTGGAATATCATGGAAATGTCCCTGCCGCGAATGGCCTCCATTCCATTGGTGGAAAGCTTCAACAGGTCCTGTCCCTCAAAAATCACCTCTCCGCCCAGAATCTTGCCCGGAGGATTGGGAATCAGCCTCATAATTCCTTTTGCCAGCGTGGTCTTTCCCGCACCGGTCTCTCCCACCAGTCCAAGGGTCTCGCCCACGCCGATATGTATATTGACGCCGTTTAGCGCCTTTACCACTCCGTCATCCGTTTCATAGTGGATGACCAGATCTTTTACTTCCAATAATGGTTTATCTGCCATGTCATACTCGTCCTTTCTTAGTGTTCATCCGTCAGCTCTTCAAACGCGGGTCAAGGGCATCTCTCAGTCCGTCTCCCACCAGGTTAAGGGCCAGGATGGTGAGCATGATTCCCATGCCCGGGATGATGGTGACATGCCATGCGTCGCGGATATAGCTTCGGGCATTGGACAGCATTGCGCCCCACTCAGGGGTGGGCGGCTGGATGCCGAGTCCCAGGAAGGAAAGTCCTGCGATGGAAAGGATGGCTCCGGCGATTCCCAGGGTCACCTGCACAATAATGGGCGCCATGGAATTGGGAATCACGTACTTGATGATGATGCGCCAGTCGCTGCACCCAATGGAGCGGGCCGCTTCAATAAACTCCTGGTCCTTCACCGTAAGCACCGATGCCCGGACCGTTCTGGCAAAGGTGGGCACATAGGAGATGGCAATGGCAATCAGCACATTGGTGATGCTGGTCCCCAGGGCCGCCACGATGGCGATAGCCAGAAGCATGGACGGGATAGCCAGAAGAATGTCCATAATTCTCATGATGATATTGTCAGCGGTCTTGCCGTAATACCCTGCGAAAGCTCCCAGGAGACCGCCGAAGATACATGAAATGATGATGGCCACGGTTCCCATAAACAGGGAGTACCGGACCGCCCAAAGCATGCGCAGCAGCATGTCCCTGCCGAACTCATCCAGCCCAAAGGGGTGTGCCAGGCTTGGTCCCTGCAGACGTCCCCTCAGATCCTGCTTTACCACGTAATTCAGGTAAATGGATTTGCCGGTAACCGCGTCAATGATGATGGTTGCTATTGCTATGATGACCAGTGCCAGGATAAAATACATGCCAATCATGGCCAGCCGGTTCTTTTTGAATCTGCGCCATGCCTCGCCCCACAGGGAGCGCTGGTCGCCTTCCGCTTCCGCGGCAATCAGATGTTTCTTTCCCATGAACTGCACCTACTTTCTCTTGTATTGTGATTTAATTCTCGGGTCCACAAAGGCGTATATGATGTCTACCGCCAGGTTAACCACGGTAAACATGATTGCCAGAAAGATAACAGACCCCAATACCATGGGAATATCTTTTGACTTGATGGAATCCACCATGAGACGTCCCAGGCCCGGCCAGGAAAATACGGTCTCTGTCAGCATGGCGCCTCCCAAAAGGGTGCCGAACTGCAGGCCCACTGCCGTGATAATCGGAATCATGGCATTCTTAAGCATGTGGCGGGTGGTGATTTTCTTATCGGAAACCCCCTTTGCCCTGGCTGTGTCTATGTAATCCTGACGGATAACCTCCAGCATGGATGAGCGTGTCATACGCGTAATCATGGCAGCAGCCCCTGTGCCCAGCGTCACCGCCGGAAGGACCAGGCTCTTGATGAGAGGTATGAATCCCTCCCCCATTCCCTGTGAAGGCAGCCAGCCCAGGGTCAGCGCAAACAGAATAACCATCAGCAGGCCGAACCAGAAGTTAGGCATGGCCACGCCAATCAGTGAGAGCAGCATGGCTGTATTATCCATCATGGAATACTGTTTCTTGGCGGAAATAATTCCCGTGGGAATTCCTATCAGAATGGCTACCAGGATACCTGCCACTGCCAGCACCGCTGTGTTAGGAAACCGCTCCATAACCTGCGACCATACGCTCAGGTTATTTTTATAGGATGTGCCCAGGTCGCCGTGAAGCATATTAATCATATAATGTCCGTAACGGACCAGCAGAGGGTCGTTGAGTCCCAGCTCCTCCCTCTTCATGGCCAGCGCCTCGGCTGATGCCTGGTCACCCAGGATGATTGCCGCCGGGTCGCCCGGTGACAGGTTCAGAATGAAAAACACAATGAACGTCACGCCGATAATGACCGGAATCAGCATAAGCAGTCTTTTTAACACATACTTGTACATTTTTCTCTCTCCAATCCTCGTATATTTGCTGCATTAACGCAGCGAAGCAAAATACATATTTCACAACCCCGCACAGGGGTTTGAAACCAAAATAATAAAAAAGAAGCCTTAGGATTTGAAACTCCCTCGCTTCATTCAAATTATAAAACAATATATCTAAATTGTCAACAATCATTGTTTAAATTTTACACTTTAAATATTTTGTCAACATTTCTATTGTGCTTTTTTTCAAATCTATGATATACTTGTCTGTATATTAAATCTAAGTGTCTCTCTGGGGCGCACACATCCTGGAGCCGGCACATGTTTGGGAGGTAAGAAAATTTGAAACAGATTGGCGGATTTTTTACATATGAACCACTGCCCGAAACCGAGAACCATTATCTGGAAAACCTATGCCCGCCAGGAGGAAGCCTGCGCTTTTTCATGTCCGGCAGATGTGCCAACTACTATGCGCTCCAGGATATCTGCCTGACCGACACCAAAAAAGTGGCCTATGTGCCTGTCTACACCTGCGAGACAGTCCTGGCCCCTTTTCTGAAAGCCGGCTATGAACTTTTATTCTACGATGTATCCAGGGATTTGACCCCCATTTTTGATGAAAGGGTCCTGGACCGCATCAGCGTTGTCAATCTCTGCGGCTATTACGGCTTTTGCAGCTACGACAGGGAATTTATACGGAAGTGCTCCGAACGGGGCATCATCATTGTGGAGGATACGACCCACTCCATCTTCTCAGCCGACGGTGTTGACCCTCACTGCGATTATGTGGTGGGCAGCATGCGCAAATGGATTGGAGTACCGGCTGGCGGATTCGCTATTAAGAGGAAAGGCGGCTTTTCCCTTCCCGTTCTGCCTCCTGACGAAACCCATCTTTCCATGCGCAGTATGTCCATGAGAGGCAAACAGCAGCTTCTGCAGGCAGGGACTCCCGACCCCCAGGCCATACAGAAGTTCAATGATACCTTCTGGGACGCCGAGATGATGCTGCGCCGCATCTTTGATTCCTATGGAAGCGACCGGGATTCAGAGTACATCATCCGGCACTATGACTTTGAGCAGCTGAAACAGAGACGCCGTGCCAATTACCAGTATCTTCTGGAGCATATGCCGGAACATCCCCAGATTACCGTGATATTCCCGGTTCTTAAAGAGGGCGCTGTTCCCAGCCACTTTACCGTGTATGCAAAGGACAGGGACATGGTCCAGTCCTATCTGGCCGGACAAGGCGTCAAGACCACCACCTATTGGCCCCAGGGCCCCATGGTGGACACCGAAGGCCATGGCGACGCGGACTACATCTACAGCCATGTCCTTTCCTTTACCTGCGACCAGAGATATGGAACTGAGGATATGGAATATATATGCAGACAGATAGAGGGGATGCCTGAAGAGTAAGAGCTGAAACATAGAGGAAGCATATGAATTAAAAGTATGAACCAACAGTATGAACCAACAGCATGATCGAACACATACATATATTTAAAAAGCGGAAATACGGGAACGTGATACAATCGTCTTCACGTCCTGCATTTCCGCTTTTGCACATCCGCTTTTATTTTTTGTCCCTGTGCATCCGCAATTACACATGATAAAACAGTTCCTGGTTCTTCATCTTCATTCCGATCCGGTAAATTCTCTCGCCGTTGGCTATGTAGTGGGTATTGATTGCGCTCCTGGACTGTTCCAGGTTTCCCCGCTGCAGGATTTCCAAAAGCCATTTATGCTCCAGATAGTTATTTCCCCGCCGTCCTGCCTGGGCAGCAATGTCCTCCTGGTCCAAATCCACCTGTTCTTCAGACACATACCCGTTGATTTGCTTGATGGTATAGAACATGGCTCCGTTTAAGGGGCTTAATGTCTCCCATAGACTGGTCAGACGCTCCATCTGGCCTGATAATAAAATCTGTTTATGGAATATCTCATCATACTGGATGATTTTCCCCATGTCGTCCTCTGACACTGCCTCCTTCATGGCCAGCACCGCATCCTCCATAAGAAAAATGCTGTCGCTCAGGAGACGGCCCCCGCACCGCTCCAAAGCCAGGTTTTCCAGGTTGCCCCGCAGAAAGAATATCTCATAGGCATCCTTAGGCGAAAGCATGGTGACAGAGTACCCTTTATTGGTCTCATAATCCAGAAACCCTTCGTACATCAGCTGCTTCAGCGCATCCCGCACCGGCCCCCGGCTCATCCCCAGCGTTACGGCTATATCATTTTCAACCAGCTTTTCTCTCTGAGCCAGCTTTCCCTGAAGAATCTGCTCCCTCACATAATCTGCTGCCACCTCTGAAAGACTTCTTTTTTTTTCCTTATCCATTACAATCCCCGCTCCTAGCACTGCTCTTTAACCTGTCCATTATAACGTAGGCCCTGCGCAAATGTCAAAGGATTTTCAATATCCATGATATTTTCCAGATTGTCCGAGCTGTAAAAAGACCGGCTGACAGACCGGTTCCTGAACTGAGCCGGAGCCGCTATGGCATCACATTCCATCTCCACACAGGCACAGCCCTACGCCTTCCTGCGGGCCGCCTTATCCCTGGTTTCCCTATAAATTCCGTCTGTTGTCCACACATTTTTTTTATTCTATACCTGATTCCTGTCTTTTTAGAAAAAGGCGGGGACTACCTCATCCCCGCCGCGCTCCGGCCGCTCCCGGCCGCATCTGCTGTCATAACTGTTGTCAATTCAGATATTTCTTTACATACATTCCCGTATAGGACACCGGACAACGGGCCACTTCCTCCGGTGTTCCCTTTGCAATCACCGTTCCGCCCTTGTCCCCGCCTTCCGGACCAATGTCGATGATATAATCCGCTGTCTTGATTACATCCAGATTGTGCTCAATAACCACAACCGTGTTGCCTCCCTCCGACAGCCTGTGAAGTATATCAATCAGCTTATGGACGTCTGCGAAATGAAGTCCGGTGGTGGGCTCGTCCAGGATGTAAATGGTCTTTCCCGTGCCTCTCTTGGACAGCTCCGTGGCCAGCTTGATTCTCTGGGCCTCGCCGCCGGACAGCTCCGTGGACGGCTGTCCCAGCCGGATGTATCCCAGTCCCACGTCATACAGGGTCTGTATCTTCCTGGTAACAGAGGGTACATTTTCAAAGAACTTAAGAGCCTCCTCCACAGTCATGTTCAGCACATCGTAGATGTTCTTTCCCTTGTACTTCACGTCCAGGGTCTCACGGTTATACCGTTTGCCGCCGCACACCTCGCAGGGCACATATACATCCGGCAGGAAATGCATCTCAATCTTGATAATGCCGTCTCCGCTGCACGCTTCACACCGGCCGCCCTTTACGTTAAAGCTGAACCTTCCCTTGCTGTACCCCTTTGCCTTGGCGTCCGGAGTGGAGGCGAACAGGTCCCTTATGAGGTCGAATACACCTGTGTAGGTAGCCGGGTTGGACCTGGGAGTACGCCCGATGGGCGACTGGTCGATGTCGATAATCTTATCCAGCTGCTCCACGCCCTCGATGCTCTTGTGCCTGCCCGGTATGGTTCTGGCCCTGTTCAACTTCCTTGCCAGGGATTTATAAACGATTTCATTCACAAGGGAACTTTTGCCGGAACCGGACACGCCGGTCACACATGTCATGATTCCCAGGGGAATGTCCACATTGATGTTCTTTAAATTGTTCTCCGCCGCGCCCTTTACTGTAATCCAGCCCGTTGGCTTTCTTCTCTCGGCAGGCACCGGAATCTTCACACGCCCGCTTAAGTAAGCTCCTGTAATGGAATCCGGGTTCTTCATGATTTCCTCGGCCGTCCCCATGGCAATGACCTTTCCGCCGTGCTCTCCCGCGCCAGGTCCGATGTCCACGATGCAGTCCGCTGCCCGCATGGTGTCCTCGTCATGTTCCACCACCAATACGCTGTTGCCCAAATCCCGCAGATGGGTCAGCGTCTTAAGGAGCTTGTCATTATCCCGCTGATGGAGTCCGATGCTGGGCTCGTCCAGGATATAGGCCACTCCCACCAGGCCGGAGCCTATCTGGGTGGCCAGACGGATGCGCTGGGCCTCACCGCCGGACAAAGTGCCTGTGGCCCGGGACAGTGAAAGATAATCCAGACCCACGTCAATGAGAAAGCATATCCTGGCCCTGATTTCTTTCAGAATAGAAGCGCCTATGGTCTCCTGCATAGGAGTCAGCTTCAGCCCGTCCATGAATTCCTTAAACCGGACTATGGACATGTTGGTGGCTTCATATATATTCATCCCGCCCACCGTAACTGCGAGGGACTCTTTTTTAAGCCTCTGCCCCTTACAGACCGGACAGGGGGTAATCCGCATATAGGTCTCATATTCCGCCTTGGACGCTTCGGAAAAAGTCTCCTTGTAGCGGCGGTTTACATTCTCAATCAGGCCCTCAAACGCCACGTCATAGACGCCCTCGCCTCTCTGACTCTTATAGCGGACCTTCACCTCCCGGCCTCCGGTTCCGTATAACAGCACATCGTGGATTTCCTTGGGGTAATCCTGGAAGGGCGTATCCAGCCTGAAATCATAAGCTTCGGACAGCGCTTCCAGGATTGCCCTTGTAAAGCTGCCCTTGTCCGCACAGGACTGCCATCCCATGACCACAATTGCGCCCTGGTCTATAGACAGGGACTTATCCGGAATCATCAGATCCTCATCAAATTCCATCTTATACCCCAGACCGAAACACTCCGGGCAGGCTCCAAAGGGATTGTTGAAGGAAAAGCTCCTTGGCTCCACCTCGTCAATGCTGACTGCACAGTCAGGACAGGAAAAGCTCTGGCTGAAATTCACCGGCTCACCGCCGCTCACATCCACCATCATCAGTCCGCCGCTCAGGGCCATGACTGTCTCTATGGAATCTGTAAGCCTTTTTTCAATACCTTCCTTTACAATCAGACGGTCCACCACGATTTCAATGTTGTGCTTGATGTTCTTCTCCAGCCGGATTTCCTCTGAGAGCTCGTAGAGATTGCCGTCAATGCGGACCCTTACATAACCGCTCTTTCTGGCCTGGTCCAGCACCTTCACATGCTCGCCCTTGCGCCCTCTGACCACAGGGGCCAGCAGCTGGATTTTGGTCCGTTCAGGCATGGACATAATCTGGTCAACCATCTGGTCAATGGTCTGTTTGTGTATCTCCTTGCCGCATTTTGGACAGTGGGGTATACCGATTCTGGCATATAAAAGCCTCATGTAGTCGTAGATTTCCGTAACCGTTCCCACAGTGGAACGGGGATTCCGGTTGGTGGACTTCTGGTCAATGGAAATGGCCGGCGACAGACCCTCTATGCTCTCCACATCCGGCTTCTCCATCTGTCCCAGGAACTGCCTGGCATAGGAAGACAGGGACTCCATATAACGCCTCTGCCCCTCAGCATAAATGGTGTCAAAAGCCAGGGATGATTTGCCTGAACCGGACAGTCCTGTAAGGACCACCAGCTCGTTCCTCGGTATATCCACGGAAATATCCTTCAGATTATGCTCATTCGCCCCGCGGATTTTAATGTACTGCTTTGCCATCGAACATGCTCCTTGTCTTTTATCTTAATTGGCTTCTTGTAAAAATGTTCTTTCTGCATAGCGCTGATACACAGCGCTGACAGCCTCTAGTATAGCACATCGCCTATGCATTTGCAAACATTTGTTCGATGAATTGCTGCAAAATTACTGGAACCTCTTCCAGCAGACTCCTGGCGTGAACCCGCTCCGACATCTGGTGCGCATCCTTGCCGATGGGGCCGAATAAAAGGGAGGGGACCCTGAAATCCGCCATGGCATCCAGGTCCATCCGGTACATGGTTCCCCACAGAGGGGCATTGACCGCATAGGAGGCCATTTCCTCCCGATCCGGTCCCCCGCAGTAGCTTAAATCCGATATCCCGCAGCAGTAATTGCGCTTTCCAAGACAGAGACCGCAGGTGTCCTCCGCCGCCTTTTGCAGCAGGTTATAGAGACGGGTACCCTCTCCTGCCTGTATACCTCCTTCCTGTATACCTCCAGTCCGTCCCGCCCTATCTGTCTCCCCCAGCCTGTCGCTGTGAAAGGCCGGATAATATGGCGGCGCAAAAGATATAACCATGACAGGCGAAGTGATGCCCGAAAACGTCAGCATGGCATCCATCATTTCCAGCGTAGCCTGGGGATAATTCATGGCACCTGTTCGCACGTCCGACTCTATTTTTCCGTAAAGGTCCTGATACCATTTCCCATATCCTTTTTTCTTCCGGCATATCTCTGCCAGCTCCCCGTACTCCAGCACGCAGTGTTCCAAGTCCACCTTGGGCAGGATATTTCCCGACCTGACCAGGACTTCCTGGCTCTCCATCCGCTTCATATAGGACGCAAAGGACCGCCGGCCCATTTCCTTCAGCCGTTCCATGACCTGGCTGGTGGTCTTTGAAAATCCCAGCATACTCATATATCCGGCTGCCCGCAGGGGGACAGACACATCATATCCGTACTTGCGGTCCCGCAGATTAAACCAGGTGGGAGGAGGACAATGCTCTCCCTCAAAGGTCTCGGAAAATTCAGGCGCCAGTTCCGTGGCCATAAACATCTCCGCCAGCACGCCGATGGCATTCAGTCCGTGAAAGCATTCCACCACATGCGCCTTGGCGCCCTGTACAAGAACAGCCGGCATGGTTTTGCCCACAGACCCTATATAGACCTGCTGCTTGCCGCCCTCATTAAAGCTGGGCTCCAAATCCACAAGACAGTCATATGTAAGCCCATATTCCTGCCGCAGCCCTGTAAACAGGGAAACAGCTCCCCTCATCCCCGCAGAATATGCCTCCTCGTCCGCCACCGCCGCAAAGAGCAGGTTTCCGGTTGTCTCAGGATATTCCAGCACCTTCTGTCCAAACCAGTCCATGATGGCAAGGCCAATGGAAAGCCCGCCTTTCATGTCGTTCACTCCCCGGCCGAACAGCCACTCCCCTGACGCCAAATCATCCCTGGCCTCCTGGGGCAGCATGGACTTAAGCGCCTCCAGTTCCTCCCCGTGGATGTGCTTCCATGCCTCCATATCATATGCCAGGGCGCGGAACCTTCCATACTCGTCCGTGTCCACCACGTCGTAATGACCGGTAAGCACAACCGTCCCGGCTCCCTTCCCTCTCACAAGGCCGTACACAACGGTCCGTCCCAGACTGTCGCATTCCAGAGCGCACTGCCCGCAGAGGGACGGGTGTTTCGCAAAATAGGGCTGGCGTTCCAGACATCCTGCGATATAGTCTGAAACCTCCTTCTCCTGTGGGGTGTTGGACACGCTGGGAATGGAAACCATCCCCCGCAGGTAATCATATATCTGTTTTTCAAACAACAAAGCAAACGCCTCTTTTCCTGAATACTGCCTTTATTTTATATATGACCCAGTATATTCCATTCATTCCGGTATATCAATACCCATTGTATAACCTGCACAAAAAACCTTGTACCAAAATGGTTGTTTTAACGAAAATAAAATTCCCTGTTTTAAAAAACAACAGGGTTGCTATCGTAGATGCAGAAAACAAGTTTGTTATTACGTAAGGGTAAGCAAGACTGTTAATAATACTTTCACAGGGGTATTATAAGCAGTTTTTTTATATCATGAAATTCCTGTATTCATTTTATTTCAGATATAGCGGAGGGAAAACCATTGAAAAACATCAGAGTCCTGAATACAAATGCGGTGGTGACACTGAACCGCAAAGACCCTCCCGGGCCGGTTAGATACTGATATTCTATCCGTCCTGCGGGAGGGTCTTTTATCTTACTCATTTATCAATTTTATTTTTTACTTATCTGTTTCGTTTTTACTTATCTGTTTCGTTCTTTGCTTCTCTGTTTCCTGTACTGCATGACGATTCCTTCCCTGGTATCCGGCATCAATTCCCTACCGTTCTTCCCTGAAATACGGAAGTCCCAGGCTCTGGGGCGGCTGGTATTCTCTCTTCTTTCTCAGGCTGGTTATAACCAGGACCACAATGGTAACCACGTAGGGAAGGGCTTTGAATATCTCCTGGGCGCCCCTGTCCAGGCCAGGTATATACAGATAAAGGATGTACAGACCGCCAAACAGGATAGAACCCCAGATGGCATTGACCGGTTTCCACAGTGCGAAGATGACCAGGGCGATTGCAAGCCAGCCTCTGTCGCCGAATCCGTTGTTGGTCCAGGTACCGCCGGAGTATTCCATGACAAAGTATAATCCGCCCAGGCCGCTGATGCCTCCTCCCAGGCAGGTGGCCAGGTACTTGTAGGCCGTTACATTGATGCCGGCCGCATCTGCCGTGGCCGGACTCTCGCCCACAGCCCTCAGGTTCAGTCCACGTCTGGTCTTAGCCAGGAAAAACGCCAATGCCAGGGCCAGGGCCACTGCCAGATAGGTCAGAAATCCGTAGGAGAAAAAAATCTGTCCGATGACGCCAAACTTGGACAGTCCGGGAATAGGAGTCTTATAGGCAGCGCCTGTCACTGCCACGGAAATCTGTCCCACTCCCCCTGCCAGCTTTGCCAGGGAACCGCCGAAGAAGTTGCCGAAGCCAACCCCAAAGGTGGTAAGGGCAAGACCTGTCACGTTCTGGTTGGCCCGCAGCGTGATGGTCAGTACACTGTATACCAGTCCTCCCAGGGCGGCGCACACAAAGGCGCACACAAAGGAAATCAGAAGCCCCACCAGACCGTTTGGATTGGCTGTCCCGTTTTCATACAGGAAAGCCCCGATCAGTCCGGCAATGCCGCCCATATACATCATGCCGGGAATACCCAGATTCAGGTTGCCTGATTTCTCCGTCATGATTTCTCCCAGGGCTCCGTACAGGATGCCGATACCCTGGCCGATTGCTTTCTGAATAAATATAACTAAAAAACCCATATTTCAGCCTCCTTATGACAATTTTGCCCCTGCTTCTTTCCGTTTGCTGCGGATTCCCACCTTGTAGTTGATGAAGAATTCACAGCCCAGGATGAAGAAGAGGATGATGCCTGTTATTACATCAGAGGCATTTTCATTCAGGTTAAACTGGGAGGCAATCTGCCCGGCTCCCTTTTGCATGAATACCAGGAAAAACGACACCAGGACCATGGCAAATGCGTTGAACTTGCTGAGCCAGGATACGATGATGGCCGTGAATCCCCTGCCGCCCGCTGTGCTGGTGGAAATGGTATGGCTGGCGCCGCTGACTATGATGAAGCCTGCAATGCCGCAGATGGCGCCGGACAGGGCCATGGTGCGGATGATTACCTTCTTCACATTGATTCCGGCGTACCTGGCCGTGTTTTCGCTCTCCCCCACTACCGCAATCTCATATCCCTGCTTGCTGTACTTCAGGTAGATGAAGATGGCCAGGGTCAGCGCCAGCACGATTACCAGGTTCCAGCCGTACTCCAGGCCGAACAGCTTTGGAAGCCATCCCCCCTTTGTGGAGGAGTTGATGGTTCCCACGGAGTTGGATCCCTTTGGATTCTCCCAGAAAATGATGCAGTATGTGATGACCTGCATGGCCACATAGTTCATCATCAGTGTAAACAGTGTCTCGTTGGTGTTCCAGTATGCCTTAAAAAATGCCGGGATGGCTGCCCAGACCATGGCTGACAGGGCGCTTCCCAAAAGCATCAGCGGAAACAGAACCAGGGGAGGCAGTGAATTGCCCAGGTAAATCATCATGGCCGCGGATGTGACGCCGCCAATCAGAACCTGCCCCTCTGCTCCGATGTTCCAGAACCGCATCTTGAATGCAGGCGTGATGCCGATTGCTATACAGAGTAGCACCAGAGTATCGCGAATGGTCATCCAGGTACGCCTTTTGGTACCCACTGCCCCGTCAAAGATTCCTTTATAAACCTCCAGGGGATTAAGCCCTGTCAGGGCATAGATGACCCCTGCACAGACCACCAGCGATAAGAGAACCGCTCCCAGCCTGATGGCCCAGGCCTTCCACATATCAATCTCATCCCTCTTGGATATATGCATCAGAGGTTCCTTATTGGACACTGCCGTCATCTCCTTACTCACTTAATCCACCTCCTGTCCTGGTCATCATCAGCCCCACCTGTTCCTTGGTCGCTGTCCTGCCGTCCACAACACCGTTTACCTGTCCCGCGCACAGCACCAGGATACGGTCGCACAGCTCCAGAAGCACATCCAGGTCCTCGCCCACGCAGATAACGGCCGCTCCCTGTTTCTTCTGCTCATTGAGGAGATGATAGATGGTGTAGGATGAGTTGATATCCAGTCCGCGGACCGGATAGGCCACCATAAGCACCTTGGGATTGGAAGAAATCTCCCTTCCCACCAGCACCTTCTGGACATTTCCCCCTGACAGCTTGCGCACCGGAGTGGCGACGCCGGGGGTCACGATTTCCAGCTCCTCTATGATCTGCTCCGCCAGGTTTTTTGGCGTCTTTCTGTCCGTAAAGAAGGAACGTCCCCTTCGGTATCCCCTGAGCATCATATTGTCCGTCATGTCCATTGCTCCTACCAGTCCCATGCCCAGACGGTCCTCCGGCACAAAGGAAAGCTTTATCCCCAGCTTATTAATGGCTGAGGCGCTCATGCCGGACAGCTGCTTTTCGCCGCCCTCCGGCGGATAATAGGTGATGGTTCCGCCCGTCATGGGTTCCAGTCCGGCAATGGACTCCAAAAGCTCCCTCTGGCCGCTTCCCGCGATACCGGCAATCCCCAGTATCTCCCCGCTGTAAGCAGTAAAGGAGGCATGGTCCAGGGTGGTCACTCCCTCCTTGTCCACGCAGGTGACGCCTTCCACCACCAGGCGGCGCTCCGGGTTCACAGGATCCGGGCGCTCGATGTTCAGGCTTACCTTCTTGCCCACCATCATCTCGGTCAGGGATTCCTCGGTGGCGTCTGCCGTATATACCGTACCGATATACTGGCCCTTGCGCAGTACGGACACCCGGTCTGACAGCGCCAGAACCTCATGGAGCTTATGGGTGATGATAATAATGGAATGGCCTGCCTCACGCATGTTGCGCAGCACTGCAAACAGCTTGTCTGTCTCCTGGGGTGTGAGGACGGCTGTGGGCTCGTCCAGAATCAGGATATCCACCCCGCGGTACAGAAGCTTTACGATCTCCACGGTCTGCTTCTGGGATACGGACATGGTGTATATCTTCTGGTCCGGATCCAGCTCAAACCCGTATTTGGCTGTCAGCTCATTGATTTTGGCGGACACAGCCTTCATGTCCAGCACTTCCCTTCCGGACAGTCCCAGGATAATATTCTCAGCCGCTGTCAGAACATCCACCAGCTTGAAATGCTGGTGAATCATGCCGATACCCAGAGCAAAGGAGTCCTTAGGCGAACGAATGGTAACCTCCTTTCCGTTTACGAATATCTGCCCTTCATCCGGGTAGTAGATACCGGAAATCATGTTCATAAGGGTGGTCTTTCCGCTTCCGTTCTCACCCAGGACGGACAGGATTTCCCCCCTTTTTACAGACAGGCATACCTTGTCGTTGGCAGTTACCTTGCCGAACCGTTTTGTGATATTTTTCAGTTCAATTGCGTATTCTTCGCTCACCCGGCCAACCTCCGTTCTTTGTATTTAGCCTTGTTGCATTGTCTCGTGGAAAAAAGCGGAGCCAGATATGAATGGCTCCGCTTTTACAGCCTTTAATTTCCAGCGGGAAATTATAGCATCTGCTATCTTAGTTGTCAATTGTGGTGATACCGTCAATCAGGATGTCAAAGGCAGGTGCGGAACCAAACTCTGACTCATGGAAATATCCGTCGGAGATATATTCGATGTCGCTGCCGTCCTTCTTATATGTATCCAGTGTCTCGCCGCCAACGGTCCATGTGGAGGTGTCGAATACATGAAGCTCGCCGGATGCCAGCTTGGCCTCTACCTCATCCACCTTCTCCTTTGTTCCGGGTGCCACAGCCGCCTCGTTCAGCTCTGTAATCAGCACAGCGCCGTCAGAGAAGCCCTTGCACCAGTCAACCGGAATCTCGGTTCCGTCAATGACATGCTGTACAGCCTCAGTCACATATGCGGCCCAGTTATTGGAAGCAGATGTAAGAGCCTGTTTTGGAGCAGTGGCAATCATGGAAATGTTGTAGCCCACGCAGGGAACGCCTGCCGCCTCACATGCGGTAGGAGCGCCGGTGGTATCTGCATGCTGGCTGATCAGAACACATCCGTCGGAAATCAGGGCGTCAGCTGCTTCCTTCTCCAGGTCAAAGCTTGCCCAGCTGTTGGTGTACTTCACTTCCATGGTGGCGTCCGGGCATACGGAACGCACGCCTAAGAAGAAGGAGGTGTATCCGCTGATAACCTCAGCATATGGATAAGCGCCCACATAACCAATCTTGCATGCATCCGCCTTCACGGTTCCGTCCTCTATCATCTGGTTCAGCTTCAGTCCGGCCACAACACCGGATACGTAACGTGACTCGTAGATGGATGTGAAATAGTTGTGCATGTTGCTCAGGCCGCTGGAAGCTGCCTGGAAGCCGGTTGCATGACAGAACTGGACATCCGGATACTCCTTTGCCGCCTCAATCACATAGGACTCATGTCCAAAGCTGTTTGCAAATATAATCTGGCATCCCTGGTCCGCAAGGTCCATGGCCGCATCCTTTGCAGTCTCATCCTCCGGGATGTTCCACTTAACGATAATCTGGTCATCGTTCAGGCCCAGTTTTTCCTTCATCTCCATGGCGCCGTTGTAATGAGCGGCTGTGTAGCCCTCGTTCTCATCGCCTATGTAGACAAAGCCAATCTTTAAATCTTCCTTGGCAATGCCGCCTGCGGCCGGTGCTTCTGAAGCCTCGGTCTCCTTGGTCTCTGCATCCTCTGCCGCCGCAGTTGTCTCAGCCTCAGCTGTTGTGGCTGCGTCTGCTGCAGTCGTCTTTGCTGTGTCAGATCCGCCGCAGGCTGCCAGTGATACTGCCATCACGCCTGCCATGGCCATGCTTGCTAACTTTTTTAATTTCATAATACTCTCCTCCATGAAGTGTAAGTTTGCAGAACCCGATTAAAATACGTCAGGTACTGGCTGCTCCATTACACCTGACGTTCCATCGTTGTCCTACCCATTAAAAAGTAACACAAATACCAGTTAAGTATATCTACTTTTTTCCCTATTGTCAATATTAACCAGGGAAATCGACCCATTTTTACACAATAAGACAGGATTGCTTTTATTTATCAGCAATCCTGCCTTTCATTCTTAAGCCATGCTTATAATTTAGTTTCTTTCAGCTGCATTTTCATAAAATACTTCGCACATAACACCTGCACCGATGCGGAACCCATCTGTAAAACACTGGGTCTTCTCAATAAAGGTTAGCTCCAGGTAATGTTCCATCAGAACGTCGAATTCCTCCTTCATGTCCCTGTCCAGCTTGTCGGTAAACCGGTTGAAGTCGTCCATGGACTGCCTGGTCAGTGCATCGTATTCCGCGTTGCCGCGTATGGTATTTTCCGCCGGGCATAAGTCCCCCCTGTACAACTGCTGCAAAATCTTTCCCATACCTTTTTCCTGCCTTTCTTTTGTCAAATTATTTTCACAGAAAGGCGGGGGCCGTCACGCCGCATTCTCCATCCGCTCTCAACTCATTCTCTCATCAACCAATCATCTTCTCTCATCATCTATAAAGGATATACGCAGCGCAGGGCTATGGCTCCCCCACCTGTCTATATATCCAGAATAGCACAGCCCGTGGTCAAATGCAACTAAACATATCCTATTCTCCCCGGACCTGCTCTTCTTCTCCACGGTTGAAGATTTCCATGAATTCGTCTCCTGTGATGGTCTCCTTTTCCAGCAGATAGGCGGCTATCTCATGGAGCCTGCCTTCATTTTCCCTGAGAATGGAAAGAGCCTTCCTATGCTGCTCCTTCACAATGGACACCACCTGTTCATCTATGCGCTTTGCCGTGTCCGGAGCGCAAATCAGGGATGTGTCTCCTCCCAGATACTGGTTGTTCACGGTTTCCATGGCCACCATGTCAAACTCATCGGTCATGCCGAACCGGGTCACCATGGAACGGGCAATCTTGGTAGCCTGCTCAATGTCGTTGGACGCGCCTGTGGTAATGGAATGGAAAATCAGCTCCTCCGCCGCCCGGCCGCCTGTAAAGGTGGCAATCTTATCCAGTGCCTCCTCCCGGCTCATAAGGTAGCGCTCTCCCTGTTCCACCTGCATGGTATATCCCAATGCCCCCGATGTTCTGGGGATAATGGTAATCTTCTGAACCGGAGCGCTGTGGCTCTGGCAGGCAGCCACCAGAGCATGGCCCACCTCATGATACGCCACGATTCTGCGCTCCTTCTGGGAAATAACCGCATTTTTCTTCTGGTATCCGGCAATGACCGTCTCCACGCTTTCCTCCAGGTCGGCCTGCACCACGGCGCTGCGGCCCATACGCACTGCCCTCAGGGCTGCCTCGTTGATGATATTGGCCAGCTCCGCGCCGCTGGCGCCTGCTGTGGCCCTGGCAATGGCATTGTAATCCACGTCATCCGACATCTTCACGTTTTGTCCGTGAACCTTTAAGATAGCCTCACGTCCCTTTAAGTCAGGCAGCTCCACCGGCACTCTGCGGTCAAAGCGGCCGGGACGCAGCAGGGCCTTGTCCAGGGACTCCGGACGGTTGGTGGCAGCCAGGATGACTACGCCCTTCTTTCCGTCGAAACCATCCATCTCCGTCAGCAGCTGGTTCAGGGTCTGCTCACGCTCATCGTTTCCGCTCATGCCTCCGCCGTCGCGCTTCTTGCCGATGGTGTCAATCTCATCAATAAATACAATACACGGCGCCTTATCATTGGCCTGCTTAAACAGATCCCTGACCTTGGCAGCGCCCATCCCCACAAACATCTCCACAAATTCAGAACCGGATATGGAGAAGAAGGGGACGTGGGCTTCGCCTGCCACCGCCCTTGCAAGAAGCGTCTTGCCGGTTCCGGGAGGGCCCACCAGCAGCGCTCCCTTTGGAAGATTTGCTCCTATATCCGCATACTTCTGCGGATTGTGAAGGAAATCCACGATTTCCTTTAAGGCATCCTTGGCCTCCTCCTCACCTGCCACATCGGCAAAGGTGATTCCCGTCTCATTCTCTGCGTATATCTTTGCATTGGACTTTCCGAAGGTCATGGCATTGCTGCCGCCCATGCGCTTGGAAAGCATGCGCCCCATAATATTTCCAATGACCACAAACATGAGAATGGGCGCAACCCAGGACATCAGAAAGCTTAAGAGCGGAGAAGCCTTTGTCTGGATTTCTCCTGTAAAATTCTCCACATCCGCATTCTGCAGCCGCTTAACCAGGTCGTCTCCCGGAATCGGTCCTGTCTTATAGCTGACATTCCACTGCTTCTGGTCCTTTTTCGTAAACTGAATCTGTGATTCCCCGTTGCTGACGTACACATCCTTCACATTACCGGCGTCCAGTTCCTTCAGGAACTCGCTGTACGGCACTTCTACGGAATGCTCCATCATGGGAAATACAAGGGCATTTAACACCATCACTGCCAATATGACCAGGAAATAATAGTAAATGAACGGCTTTTTAGGCGTGCCGCTTTTTAAGTTTCTCTTTCCGCTGTCTTCATTCGCACCCATACCAGGTCTCCTTTTCTTAATTCATACTCATAGGCCGGGATACACGCAGCCTGATTCCAGCTGCATCCGCTTCCTGCTGTTCACCATGTAAGATAATACCATTTGCAACTTTTGTCAATGGTTGATTGTAAGTTTTTATTTACTTTTAATATTTATTGACTTTTTACACCAGATATGATAAAACGATTACAGAATAGAGCGAGGAGGTAATCGGCATGAACCGTGATCCAGCAGACAGCAGACATGTGGGGGAACATTTCATGGAATTTGCCATTGATTTTTTTAATCTGGCAAAGAACAGCTACCACCAGCAGAACCAGATACGGGCGAATTCCGCTGCTTTCCAGGTCCTGATGCAGTTAAACCAGCCGGACAGACAGGCGCCCACCATGTCGGAGATGGCCCTGCAGCTGGGCATTACCAAACAGCAGCTGACAAAGCTTATCAATGATCTGGAAGAAAAGAACCTGGTCCGCAGACAGCACAGCTCCAGGAACCGGCGCCATGTATATCTGATGATTACACCGGAAGGCGCATCCATCATGAAGCAGCTGAGGGAAGCTATGCTGGAGTGCACGGTGTCCCGACTTTCCTCGTATAATCAGGAGGAACTGGCGGAGCTGGACGACTGCCTGATACGTTTAAACACCCTGTTGGAGAAATTCGCGGCCGCGGAGGATATAGCATCCTGCGGGGATTTTCCTGAGTTGTAGGGAATGGGGGAGAGGTACGCGGACGCGTGCGGTGATTCGCGTCCGTGAGAGACAGGAATGCGGGGCAAAAGATGGCCGTTTCCGCAGTGGGAGAGACTAAGGCGCAAGGGACAGGAAAACCCGGGGACCGCAAAAATTACGCCGGACTCCTGATGAGTCCGGCTCCATGTTTGCTTTGCTTCGGGCGTTGAGCGCCCTGCGCAACCCCGGCTTTTCCTGTCCCTTCCGCCTAAGTCTCTCCGAACTGCTCCAAAGCCACCTCCTGCCCCGCGTTCCCGCCTCTCACCCACTGCTTTCTTCCGGCGTCCGCTGTGCATTCCCCGCAGCGAAAGAAATAATATCCCCGCTAATGATATTGGACAATTGGCGGACTTTCGCCCGCTTAGATTGTATCCTTGATAATTAATCCTAAACTAAAAGGCCGCATATCAAGATGATATCAAGATAATGCGGTCCTCTTTATAAATGGTATGCCATCTACCCAGGCATGCCATTTTTCTTCTGATTTGGATATAAACGATGGAGGTGCAATGATACGCAGCGGGCCCTGCGGTTAGATCCGCAGGCTTGGTTCTGGCGTGGATAGCAGGTGCTGCATGGTGCATCCTCACCCCTCTTTACAATACCTTACTTAAGAAGGACTTCAGACGCTCATTTTTAGGGTTGGAGAAGAATTCCTCCGGTGCGGCTTCCTCCATAAAGTGCCCCTCGTCCATGAACATAACCCTGGTGGCTACCTCTCTGGCAAAGCCCATCTCATGTGTCACCACCACCATGGTCATCTTTTCCCTGGCAAGGTCGCGCATAACGCTTAATACCTCTCCTACCATCTCCGGGTCCAGGGCGGAGGTGGGCTCGTCGAACAGCATCACATCCGGCTTCATGCACAGAGCCCGGACAATGGCTATACGCTGTTTCTGGCCGCCTGAAAGCTGGCTGGGATATGCGTGGGCCCTGTCTGCCAGTCCCACACGCTCCAGTAGCTCCATAGCCTCATCCTCGGCTTCCTTTTGTCCCTTTCCCTGAAGCTTTATGGGAGCAATGGTCAGGTTCTTCATGATATCCATGTGGGGAAATAGATTAAACTGCTGGAATACCATCCCCATTTTCTGGCGGTGCTTGTCAATATCTGTCTTAGGGTCCGTGATGTCGGTGCCCTCAAAGAAAATGTGCCCGCTTGTGGGCTCCTCCAGCAGGTTCAGACATCTGAGGAAGGTGCTTTTGCCGGAACCGGAAGGCCCTACCACAAAGACCACATCCCCCTTGTGGATATCCACCGTGATTCCCTTTAAGACATCAATGGAGCCAAAGCTCTTTCCCAGGTCCTGCACCCGGATTAAGGGCTGTCCGTTAAACATTCCTGTATTACCGCTCATTCTGTCTCAGCCTCCTTTCCAGTATCTGTATCAGCTTTGTAAATATCATTACAATGATGAGATAAATAATGGCAACCGCAATCAGCGGCATAAATGCACTGTATGTCCTGCTTCGGATGATGTCCCCGCCCTTGGTCAAATCCTGGATGGCAATGTAGCCGGATACCGAAGTCTCCTTTAACAGGGAGATAAACTCGTTGCACAGGGTTGGGAGTACTGTCTTAAAGGCCTGGGGCATGATGATGTACCACATGGTCTGGGCATAGTTGAAGCCCAGGCTGCGGCCTGCCTCCATCTGTCCCGGATCAATGGACATGATGCCGCTTCTAAATATCTCCGCCACATAGGCTCCCGAGTTGACTCCGAAGGCCAGGATGGCCACTATGACCTTGTCTACCCTGACGCTTCCGAATACAACAAAGTAAATGATTAGCAGCTGCACCACCACAGGGGTGCCCCGGATTACGGTCAGGTACACTTTACAGATTGCATTGAGCACCTTAAGCTTATGGGTCTTCTCATAGGTGGATCGTATCATTCCCACCAGAAATCCCAGCACAATGCCCATAAGGCAGGCAAAAAAGGTAATAATCAACGTTGTTTTCAGACCCTCGGTCAGATATTTCCACCGGTTGTCTGACACAAAGTTCAGGTAAAACGCATCTGTAAATGTCTTCCACATGCTCATCATCCTCTGCTCTTTCTTTATGATTCATAAGGCAGGGCAGACGCCCTGTTTCTCCTCTGTCATACAGTCAAAAACTGCCGCCCTGCAGGAACGGGGATGCGGTGCAGTATTGCACCTCCCTTTCTGCAGCCTGCGGCAGTCTTATACCGGCCGTCTTCCTGTATATGCCGGTACTGTCATGTCTGTCTTAAGTGGGCGATTCCATACCCGGTACGATTACTCAGCCTTGATATACTTGGCTACGATTTCGTCCAGTGTGCCGTTGTCCTTCAGTGTCTTAAGAGCGCCGTTGATTTTCTCCAGCAACTCTGTGTTTCCCTTCTTTACAGCAATGGCATACTCTTCATCGGTAAAGGACTCCTCCAGAATCTTCAGTCCTTCTGTCTCAGCAACAAAGGTCTTGGCAGGCTCCCCGTCGATTACAACCGCGTCAATCTTGCCCTGGCTCAGTGCCTGAACAGCCTCAAAGCCCTTGTTGTAACGCTCTACTGTGGTTCCGTCAGCTTCCAGGTCAGATACATAGATATCGCCTGTGGTTCCCAGCTGCACGCCTACGATTACACCCTTTAAGTCATCAGGAGAGGCAATCTCGCTGTCCTCTGTAACGATGATTTTCTGGGATGCCTTTGCATAAGTATCGGAAAAATCTACGGACTGCATACGGTCTTCCGTAACAGTCATGCCGGCCAGGCCCATATCAGCCTTACCGGATACAATCTCAGGAATAATAGAATCAAACGCAATGTCCTCAATCTCCAGCTCCATGCCCAGCTCATCGGCAATGGCCTTTGCAATTTCCGCGTCAATACCAACAATGGCATCTCCGTCATGATACTCGTAAGGAGGGAACTCTGCGTTGGTTGCCATGACAAGCTTGCCGCCTGCTGCTTCCTTGGCTGCCTCAGTCTCAGCCGCCTCTGCGCTGGTCTCATCCTTGCTCTCGGCTGCCGTGGTATCCTCTGCCTTCTCCTCTGCTGTTGTGGCTGCTGCTGTCTCTTTTGCACCGCCGCCGCAGGCTGTCAGGGAAGCTGCCATCAGTGCCGCCATGGTGATCGCTAAAACCTTCTTCTTCATAATAATATTCTCCTCTTTTCTTTTATGCATCAAATTGCATAACTATAAATGTATTCAACATTTTATATTATAATGCATTTTTCTGGTTTAGCAAGAGGAAAATACGGGAATCACCAAAGAATCAGCAAAGATGCCGTCTAATTCCCTCTCTGTCTCCGGCCTGCAAGCACAAGATGCTTGGCCAGCACGGCCGTTGTCACGGCCCCTACGCCTCCCGGCACAGGTGTTGCCATGGATGCAAGAGGCTCTATGGACGGGAAATCCACATCTCCGCATAATTTTCCATTTTCATCCACATTAATACCCACATCAATGACTATGGCATCCTGTCCCACGTGACGGCCGTCCAGCATTTTAGCCTTTCCTGCTGCGGCCACCAGGATTTCAGCTCTGCGGCACTCTGTCTCCAGATCCCTGGTCCTGGTGTGGCAGATGGTGACCGTGGCATTTTCCTTCAGCATCAGCATGGACAGCGGACGGCCCACCACCATGCTGCGGCCCACGATAGTCACGTTCTTTCCTGTCATATCTATCTCATTGGCCTTAAGTACCTCTATGACCGCCTCTGCGGTACAGGGCGCAAAACCGGTTTTGTCCCCCGCAAATACCTTGGCAATATTGGCCGGGGAAATCCCGTCCAGGTCCTTTTCCGGGTCAATCATCTTCTCGATGTCCGTCTCCGCAATCTGCTTTGGCAGCGGACGGAGCAGGAGGATTCCCGATACATCCGGGTCACGGTTAATGGCACTGAATTCAGCCTTGAAATCGCTGTCGCTTATCTGTTCCGGGAACACATATGTCTGGACCCTCAGGCCGAAGTTCTCCATCTTCTTCACAGCCCCCCGTTCGTAGGACATATCGTCCGGTTTTTCCCCCACCCGCACAATGGCCAGCTTCGGAGCCGGGCCTTCCAGACCTTCCATCATCTGTGTTACCTGTTCCTTGATTTTTGCCGAAACCTCGGCGCCTTTTAATATTTTCATTTTCCTTCTCCTTCCTTTCTGCCTGATAACTTCTATCTCAGCTGCTCAAGCACCTTCTGATATATGCGGTCCGCTGCTTCTGTCCCCTCCTTAATCAGGTGTTCCGCCTTCTCGTTCATTTCTTCTGCCTTCTCCCTGTTCTTCATGGACTTGGTATTGATGTACACATTCATCACCGCGCCCAGCAGTGCGGTCCGGATGAACTGGACTCCCACGCCCACATCGCTGACAGCCATCCTGCTTCCCTTATCCGCAAGGATATCCATGATTTCCAGCATTTCCGATGCCTTTTCCATGATTTCCATTGGCACAAGACTGGCATCCAACAGCCGTGCTTCCATGACCTCTGCCTTGTATGCCTTTTCTTCCTCTGTACCTGAGGGAAGGCTGTAGCATTTGGCCAGAGGCGCAAATACCTTTGCATCCTGGTCGGCCAGCGCGCTAAACTGTCCCTGGATTCCCTTCATCCGCTCTGCCAGTTCCTTAATCTCATCCTCCACCTGCGCGTATTTCTTCTTGCCTATGGTCAGATTGGCCACCATCTGTCCCAGGGCATTGCCCAGGGCTCCGGCCAGGGCCGAAGCGCCGCCGCCCCCCGGTACCGGCTCCTTTGAAGATAATACATCCAGAAACTCCTGAATCGTCATGCTCTCTACCATTGTAACATCCTCCTGTTTTTCTATATATAGTTTATATTTTATAACCCATTTACACAATTTTAACTCCCATCAGCCTGGCCAGCTCGGCGGCCTGCAGCAGGCTGACCTTTACACCCGCCAGTTCCGTGAACTGATCCGAGACCATGATGCCGTCAATGACGCACTCTGATAAATCCATTCCCTTTAACGGTGTACGGAAAAAATCCGTACCGGCCAGGTCCGTGGAGGAAAAAACCGTCTTTTTAAATTTCACCTCAGACATGAAGGATTCCCGGAAATTACAGCCCTTTATTTCGCCGAACTCCCAGAAGGCAGTAGAGAAATTCCCATAGTGGAACTGACTGTCCAGAAGCTTCACCCACTTAAACGTGGAGTTGCAGAACTGGCTTCCGTCCCCCTTTGAGTCTGATACATTCACATTCTTCCAATAGGTATCCCGGAAGGAGCAGTTAGAAAAATCACACTTGTCAAATACTACATTGCAGAAGGACGCGCCGCTGAAATCACACTCCTCCATCCTGCACCTGACGAATTTCACCGTGTCAAACTCCACTTTTTTTCCCGATATCCCAACGACCGTCTGGTCTTCATAAACCTTATCCAAAATCGGACATTCCTGATTGGCTGCTTCCGCCATATCCTCTGACAGCATATCTCCTCCATGGTGATTTTATTTTGCCCATTCCCTGCACTGTTTTAACCTTGGCTCTGCATCAAAGCCCATATCTGTTCCCATGGACGCCTCCATCTCACAGGGAAAATCAGGACATTCTCCGCAGTGGTTCAGCCCTTTTGCCTCGCAGCAGGATTTAACACCGCACTCACCGCCCCAGAAGGGCTTTTCCATGGTTGCGCATCCCGTACAGCGGACCGCTTCCTTTCTTTCACATTGATTGCAGCAGACTCCGCATCTTGACTCAAACATATTCTTCCTCCTTTGTTACAGCCTCCTAAACCTGTTCTTTCCCTGACATCTGTTCCACATCCAGGCGCAGTACAGCGGTTCTCTTAAGCATAGCTTCCGGGTAATCCCAGCTGTCCTTTCCTGACATGTGGCCCATGATGCAGTTCAGGCCCTTTTTCTTTTCCTGTGTCTCCTCCACTACCCGGATGGGTCCTTCCCCCACCACGCTTCGGTACCGGAAGGAATATCCGCAGGCCTGGTCCGCCGTCTTAAGGCCATGGGCAGTGTCCATTTCAAACCCTGCGTACCCGGTCTGCCTGACCAGATCCATCTTCTTCCCCTCGGCAGCCCCGTGGAAATAGAGCGCATTTTCCTCCTCGTCGTATCCGAAGCTGAGAGGTACAATGTAGGCGCTCTTTCCATCTGGAAAAGCCAGCCTGCAGCAGTCGCACTCCCGTATAATTTCCCTTATTCCATATGTATCCTTAATTTCCCTGTCCTTCCTTCTCACCATATTCTCCTTATCCGTGTTCTATTCCGGCAAAGCGGTTTCCCGGTGCCGCCATGGTTTTGCCATAATGTTGCCATGATTCCCCCACAGCGCCGCCATGGTTCCGTCACAGTTCAATATATGCCCTGCTTCCGCCTGTCTTGTCCTTCACCACAACAATCTGGTGCTGGATTCGTTCCTTCAGCTCTCCCACATGGGAAATGATGCCCACCAGACGCCTTCCCTCTGCCAGGTCTCCCAGGGACTTCATGGCCAGGTTCAGTGTATCCTCATCCAGAGACCCGAATCCCTCATCCACAAAGAGAGTGTCCAGGCGGATTCCGCCTGCAGCTGACTGTATCTCATCCGACAGGCCCAGAGCCAGGGAAAGGGATGCCTGGAAGGATTCCCCGCCGGACAATGTCTTTACGCTGCGCTCCGTACCATTGTAATGGTCGATGACATTTAACCCCAGCCCGTTCTTCCCCCTGTTATCCTCCTCCGTACACCGTTTCAGCTCATACTGGCCGCCGCTCATGACCATGAACCTGGTATTTGCCCTGGCAATGATACGCTCAAAATATGCCATCTGCGCATACGTTTCCAGGGTAATTTTTTCCTTTCCCCCCACTTCACCTGCCGCTGTATCGGAAAGGGCCTTGACCCATGTCCATTCCTTTTGTATCTCTTCCATGGACGCCTTCTGTTCCGAAATACGTTCCCTTGCCATGCGGTTGGTTTCCAGTCTGTGGTGAAGCCTGCTTTTTTCCTGCTCCAGGCCGGTCAGCCTCTCCCTTGCCTCAGACTGGCGAAGCCGGTTCTCCTGCATCCGCGCCTCCAGGCGTTCCATAGCGGTTCTAACGTCCATGCCGCCCGGAAGCATTGTGTCCGGCCCATTCACCGGGTCCCGGTCCTCTCCCACAGACTCTCTTCCCTCTGCGTCCTTCTCCGCCATCCGGCCTCTCAGCGCCTCCAATCGGGCCTGAGCGTCCGACACCCTGCGGCTTATCCGATTATAGGATTCTTCCGCCTCCTTAAACGCCTTTTCCAGTCCGGCCAGAAATGCCTTCTTCTCTGCCAGCTCCGCCTGGGCGGCCTTCCTGTTCTCATAGGGCAGGGAGGACTCCATCTCCTTAAGGCGGCTTTCCAGTTCCCTTTCCTTTGCCTGGCTCTCTGCCAGCATTTTCTGGGCCTGCTGTTTCAACTCCGAGGCTGCTTCCAGGGATTGACGCCCTAAGACCCTTCTGCCTTCAATGGCTTCCTTATATTCTTTTCTCTTCTTCTTTTCCTGAATCTTCTCCTTCTGGGCAGCAGCCTGGCGCTCCAGCTGGCCCTTCAGCTGCCCCATCATCAGCTCCCACTGTTCAAGGAAATACCTGCGCCCCTGCCGTACATCCCCTGTCTTTGCAGCCAACGCCCCGGCATCGGCTTCCGCCTGGCGAATCCGCTGCTGCCAGTCCTCTTTCCAGGTAGCCACCTCGGCATCAATCTGCTGTTTCATCCTTTCATAGCGGGTATCCAGACTGCCTGCCAGTCTTCCTGCCTCCAGGCTCAGCCTGGCAGCCGCCTTATCCTTTTCCTCGGCAGCAGCCTTAAGCCGGTCTACCTTGTCCTTGGCTGCCTCTTTTCCCTCCTCCAGATACCGTGCAGGCGCCGGATGAGTGACAGAGCCGCATACAGGGCAGGGCTGGCCTTCTGTGAGCCGTGAAGCCAGGATTCCCGCCTGGTTGTCCAGGAATCTCTGGTACATCTCCCGGTAGGCATCGTCTGCCCTGCGGCTCTCCTCGCCTGCTGCCCTGTAACGCTCTCTGGCTGCCTCCAGCTTCTTCCTCTCCTGCCCGTACTGCCCCAGCTCCTCTGCCAGAAGTCCGATGCGCCCGCTGTATTCGCGCAGTCTCTCCCCTGCTGTCAGGGCTGCCTGGTATTCTTCTCCTGCCTGGCGAAGGCTTTCCAGTATCTTCTCATCGCTGTCATTTCGTTCCTTCCACTGCCTTTCCTCCAGGGCCACCTGCTCCAGCCTTTTTTCAAGGCTCTCTGTCTCTTTCCTACATGCCTTCAGATTTTCCTGCAGCCCGTCAAAACGGTCATAGGTTTTCAGGTTTTCTTCCATCCTGGTAACAGCGCCAATCAGCCCGTCTCTGTCAGCCTGGCGTTCCTTTTCCCTCTCATACCTGACCTTTGCCTGTTCCAGAACCGGCATATTTTCCCTGAGCACATCCGCGGCAGCCGCCATATCCCGGCAGACCGCGGCATCCCCCTGCATTTTCCCCAGCTCCATTCCAAGGGCAGCCATCTCGTCCCTGACCAGGGCCATGGCTCTGTCCTTCCCCTGCTGCTGCGCCTCATCCGCCCCAATCAGCTGGTCCAGCACCTCCAAAAGAGCTTCCAGGCTCCCCTGGGGCACCTCCTTCCAGCGCAGCTTAAGTTCCTCACTATGGCCCTCTGTGATAACACCTCCGGCATACTGTTCCATGCTCTTTCTGCTGTCCGCGTAGCGGCCATACAGACCCTTGGCCCGGTCCTTCAGCTTTTCCTGAAACAACTGGTAGGGCTTTGTCTTGAATATTTCCCGGAAAATGATGCCCCGATCCTCGGTTCTGCCTGACAGGAGCCTGGAAAAACTGCCCTGGGCCAGCATGGCAATCTGGGAAAACTGCTCCCTGTTAAGGCCCAGAAGCCCTTCCACCTCCACCGTTACCGCTTTGTCCCCTGTAACGAGCCTGCCGTCCGGCATATGAAGCTGTGCGTCCGGCTTTTCCCGTGTCTCCCCTTCACCTCTTTGCTTTGTCCTCATATACTCAGGATTGCGCCGCACCCTGTATTCCTTTCCACTATAGGAAAATCCCATCTCCACATAGGTCCTGGCATCCGGCCTGGCATATTTGCTGCGCAGCATCCTGGGTTTGCGGCTGTCCCCGCTGGCGTTGCCGTAAAGGGCAAATGCAATGGCGTCAAACAGGGTGGTCTTGCCTGCTCCGGTGTCGCCCGTAATGAGATAAAGTCCCCGGTCCCCCAGGGAGGCCATATCCAGGGTGACCTCACCTGCATATGGTCCAAATGCGGATATTATCAGTTCTGTGGGCCTCATCTGCTTCCCTCCCATATCTCTTCCATCAGTTTTACCGCAAAGTCAGCCTGCTGCTCTGTCATGGGCTGATTGTTCTGAAGCTGGTACAGCTCCTCCATCAGAACAATGGGGGGCTTGTCCGCATTGGCGGCAGCTTCCACCACCCTGCCCTCCCTGGTGCGCTTGTTATCATAATCCAGCTTCATGACATTGGGATAAATGGAGCGCAGCTTGCCTATTGCATCCAGTATATCCTCCTCATCCGTAAGGGTTATGTGAAGGTAATCATCCACAGCCGTACCCTGGTAAAAATCACGACTGGTCAGTTCTTCATAGCTTCCTCTCAGCTCCCGCATATCATGGAGGGGCCTGAGAGGGCGGGTATTCACGGTCACATTCCCCTTTTCCAGCAACTCCACCACGGTCACTGACTTCCTGTGGTTCACCTCTGAGAATGAATATTTAAGGGGAGTCCCGCTATAGCGCAGGGTATCCCTTCCCACCTTCTGGGGCCCGTGGATATGTCCCATGGCCACATAATCGAAGGAATCGAACAGTTCAGCACTCACCTGGTCCAGGCCGCCTATGGACAGCTCCTCCGAGTCGCAGCAGGACGCACCGGTGACAAACTGGTGGGCAATCAGGATATTGCGGCCATCTTCCCCTTTCTTATGTTCCGCCATATGCTCCAGAGCCCAGCGGACCGCATCTTCAAAGGTTTCAATGCCTTCCTCCGGGCAGCACCTTCTCACAACAGCAGGTTTTATAAAGGGCAGCATATAGACCCGCAGGCTTCCGTACCGGTCCTCCAGTTGAACCGGCTCCAGATGACCGTCATACACAGGCGCCATATAAACTCTCCTGTCCTTCATAAGCTGCCCTCCAAAGGCCAGCCGCTCCGGGCTGTCGTGGTTCCCGCTGATAACAAACACGGGCAGGTTCCGGTCCGCCAGCCCGGTCAGGAAAGCGTCAAAGACCTGTACTGCCTCAGCAGGAGGCACAGGTTTATCATAAACATCCCCGGCTATGAGAACACCGTCAGGCATTTCCTCCTCCGCAATCATGAGAATCTGGTCTAATATATATTTTTGATCCTCCAGCATGGAAAAACCATTGACCCGTTTTCCGATATGAAGGTCTGATAAATGAATAAATTTCATAGTTCTTCCTTTCATGTACATCTTTAACCATAATACCACGAGCCGGGCACCATTTACAAGACCATACGGCCCGTCCTTTTCCATGAGGACCGCCTTATTGAACTATGAGGACTGCCTTATTGAAAGATTGGACTGGACCTCTGCCTTTCAAATATGGTAAACTAGAGCGTAAATTCCTGTTTGGAGGTGAGCATATGAATCCAATGAATCTTCTTCAGTTAAAACCGGCCTGGAACCAGTTTAAGGCCAACCATCCCAAAATGCTGTCATTTGTGAAAGCCGCATCCAGGGACGGGGTCATGGACGAGGGGACCCTGATTGAAATTACCGTCACATCCAGCACCAGCCAGACCATTGCTTCCAACATCCGGGTCAAAAAATCCGACCTGGAATTCTTAGGAGCACTTAAGGATGCGCTGGAAGATTAGATGCAAAGGGCGCCCGCCCTGCCTTGCGGCAGGAGGACGCCCTGTTGATTAATGGGATATTTTGTTCTTCTTCACCGTGTGTCCAGACATTGCATGTTCAGACATGCTCTAGTTCAGGTTAATACCTGTAATGGCTGCCTGTCCATCCACATTGTTGAAAATAATGCTGTTTTCCTCGCCCATGATGACTCCCGCGCCAAACTGCTCCAGCGTGTCTACATCCGTATCAGCAATTTCCTTTAACAGACTCTCAGTGAAAATCTGGCCCGCATCCATCTTTAAGAAAGCTGCCTCGTCGGCAATCTCCTCACCCTGTCCTTCTCCAAGGGAAACATAGACCGGGTAAGCGCACAGGCCTGCCAATGCCTCCATATCCTTATCTGCCACCGCCTTCTGCACCTTCTCTGCGAAAGGCTTAATCTCACTCTGTTCCAGCTCTGCCCCGGCATGGGACACATCCTCTGCCTCCTCCAGGAGTGCGGCCTCCTGGGAGGCGGATTCGGATGACTGGGATTCTGCTGCGGTTTCAGAGTCCGAAGCAGCGCCTGCGTCCTCTGTCTCCCCATCCGTCATCCCGGCTGTGGTGTCGGCCTGTGTTACCACCTCTGCCGCTGTAGTGGTCTTGGCATCCTTGCCAGAGCAGGCTGTGATGGCTGCCGCCGCCATAATGGCTGTTCCTAAAACTGCTAATTTTCTTTTCATAATTACGTCTCCTCATCTATCTGATTTTCAGTATCATTTTCTTTATGTAAAAGCTGCATTTCCAGAGTCCGGTATGAGCATGCACCCCTGTGAAATACGCATTTCATCCACCGCGTCCGGTGATACACTCTAACATAAAGAGCCCGGCTCCTTTTGTCAAGGCAGCCAGGCCAACATTAATGGTTCCGTAATTAAACTTAAAAAACTGTTTCAATCCTTTTCCTAAAATTTCATAATTTACCATGCAACTTTTTTGGTTTTCTTTCATTTTGAAACCGTCCATTGAGGGCTGTTCATTGCAGGCACTTCATTGTAAACAGTTCATTCCCTGACAAGGGAAGGACAACCGCCTGCCGGTCCGTCAGCTTCTCAGTGTGGCCCGCAGACGGTCCGGCTTCAGCAGAAGGTCCAGCCCATCCTCAATGGAGCGAACCACCACGGATGCATGGCTTAACAGGGCTGCGCACATACCCTCCCGCTCCAGAACCGCTATGGACAGCTGGGCTGCGTCAAACATCTGTATATCATTAAAGCCATTGCCAAGACAGGCCACGCCTCCCTCAAGCCCCTTTACGATTTCTTCCTTGCATCCGGCAGCACCCTCCCGCGGAAAAGTCCTTACAGTTATGCCCAAAGGTTCGCACTGGCGCGTCACCGTGCCGTATGTATCAGCAGTGAGCACATACACATGGGCCAGCTCCTTAAGCCGGGCAATACGCTCCTTGACCCCCTTCAGCAGCATGCCGTCCACTGCCGCTGTCCCGTTGTAATCCAGGACCACATGGTTGATTTTCAAAGGCTCCCGCCCGGGTATTTCTATTACAATCACTGTCTGTCTCCTCCCTGTATCTCCTGTCCTGTATCTTCTATCCCGTATCACTTATCCCCATATCCCTGCCGGCCCGAATCCGTCTATCCGCAGATTCCGGCCCAAATCCGTTTATCCGTAAATTCCTGCCAGAAACGCCCTTGTCTCCTCTTGCGCCGGGCACCCGAACAATTGGCCCGATTCCCCCCACTCTACCAGACGGCCCCCTAAAAGAAAGGCCCCATAGTCAGATATCCTGCGGGCCTGGGCTATGTTATGGGTGACAATGACAATGGTATACTGCTTCTTAAGTTCTGTCAGCATTTCCTCGATTACGGCAGATGATTTCACATCCAGGGCGGAACAGGGCTCATCCAGCAATAGTACTTCCGGGTCCACTGTCAGGGCACGGGCGATACAGAGCCTCTGCTGCTGTCCGCCTGAAAGTTTAAGAGCATTCCTGCCCAAATCTTCCCTGACCTCGTCATACAGTCCGGCCATCCGGAGTTTTTCCTTCACCAGCGCTTCCAGGGAAGCCTTATCCCGGACGCCGTAATATCTCGGCGCATATGTCATGTTTTTATAGATGGAAAATGGAAAGGGAGCCGGCGTCTGAAACACCAGACCCACACGGCGGCGAAGCACATCCTTCTGCATGGATTTTATCTCCTGTCCGTCCAACAAAATCCTTCCGGATACAGATACCCCCTTTTCCTCTGCCAGCAATCCGTTCATACACCGCAGCAGCGTGGTTTTTCCGCACCCGGACGGACCGATGACGGCCGTAATCCGGCGGGCCGGTATGTCTAAGGACAAATCAGACAATACCTCCCTGCCGTCATAGGATGCGCTGACATTGTGAAGCGTCATGATATGTTCCATTTTTTCTGGCTCCTCCTTGCGTAAATTGTTGCCAAAAGGCTGCTGAATAAAATCAGCGCCATCATGACAAAAGCGGTCCCGTAAGCCGCGTCCATGGAAGTGGCTCCCTGGGCCACCAGCAGGTAAAGATGCATAGGCAGGGCCATAGCCGGGGCGGTGAGCCGGGCCGGGAGGCCGGAATACGCCACTGCCCCTGTGAATATGAGAGGGGCCGTGGCCCCCATGGCGTAGCAGCCTCCCAGTATTACGCCCGACACGATCTCCCCCTTACAGGCCGGCAGCACAATCTTCCGGATGGTATAGAACCTGGAACAGCCCAGGGCATAGGAGGACTGTACCAGCTGTTTTGGCAGCTCCCTGAAGGTCTTCTCTGCCCTGACCTCTATAAAAGGAAGAATCATCACAGCCAGAGCCACACCAGAGGACAGGATGCAGCGCCCCCAGGCCAGGTCCCGCACCAGGAAGCTGTAAGCAAACAGTCCCAGGACAATGGACGGGATTCCCGAAATACACTGGATTACCATGCGGATTAATCCCGCTGTCCTGCGTCCTTTGCAGTAAAACACCATAAAGAGTGCTGTGGCGACAGCAGGGATTCCTCCCAGTACAATGGCTGTCGCCGTAAAACACAGGCTCCCCACAATAGCAGGCCAGATTCCGCCCTCCTCCCCCAGTACCGCTCCCCTGGGCGGCTGAGACAAAAATTCCCAGCTGATTGTGCCTGCCCCCCGGTAAAAAACATATCCGAACAGGAACAAAATGATGCCTGTCACCAATAACATGCTGGAATACGCCCAGAATTTTGTAAGTGATGCGCGCAGATGCATGGTTTTCCCTCCTTTATGCCTGTTCCGTCCTATGGCCCCGGCTTATGGTTCCGGCCTATGGTTCCGGCTTATGGTTCCGGCTTATGGTTCCGGCCTATTGCTCCAGTTTACTTCGCAGCAGGGTGATGCCGGAATTGATAAGGAACAATAAGAGCATCAGTACCAGCCCCGCCGCGTACAGGGCGTGGTAGTGGGTGCTTCCCACCACCGCTGTTCCCATCTCCAGCGCAATCACAGCGGCAATGCTCTCACTCTTGCCCAGCAGGGAGGGAAACAGGTTTGCATTTCCAATGACCATCATCACTGCCATGGTTTCCCCCATGGCCCGGCCGATGGCCAGAATCACGGACAGCAGTATGTTCTTCCACGACCCAGGAAGGACAATGGTGGCCACCATATGCCACTTGGAGATACCCAGGGCATCTGCTGCGGGCTGATACCGTTCTCTCACCTTCAGCATGGTCTCACTGCAGGAGGATATCAGAAATGGAAGCAGCATAACGGCCAGCAGGATTCCGGCCGCCAGCACGCAGGAGCCTGTGTGGACTCCGGCCCTGATGAAAAGCCTGACCATAAGGGTCAGCCCCATGAAGCCATATATCACGGATGGGATTCCTGCTAAAAGGTCCACAAAGGGATATAGGATTCCCCGCATCCGCTGGGTGGCAACGCAGGAAAGATAAATGGCGGCCCCCACCCCCACTGTCACAGCCAGGACCATTGCCACCAGAGATACGTAGAGCGTAGCCGCTATGAAATTAAAAATGCCAAAGGACGGCTCCCCTGTGTAAGCAATAGGCATCCATCTCCGGCCCAACAGGAAATCAGGCACTGCCACTTCATCGAACGTGGGCAGTGCCTCCTTGACAATAAAGTATATGACAAAGGCCAGGACCATCACGGTCAGGGCGGTCAGGGCCTTTATCAGAACTGAAAATAATGCATTCAGCTGTTTATTCATTGGTTTGACTCCATTTCAGGGGATTCTTTCAAGGGAATATTTCCCTGACAATCTCCCCGGCGTTTTCCCGGCGCAGATTAAGCCTCAGGTGTAAAGGCAGGTATGTATCCGTTGGCCTCCACCACGTCATATCCTGTCTGTGAGAAAATGTAGTCAATAAAAGCCTGCTCAGACGGGGTAATTTCTGCACCGGTAACAAACATAACCGGTCTCTGGATGGTATACGCACCGCTTATGATGTTTTCAGCCGTGGCTTCCACTCCGTCCACCTTCATGGCAGTCAGTACCTGTCCGTCTGCGTTGGCCTTATTATAAGCGCCGAATCCCGCATAACCTATTCCCCATTTGTCTCCGGCAATGTTGGTGGCCAGCTCTGTCATGGACGCTGACTGAGTTGCGGACGCAGTCACCTCGCTGTCACCCATAACACTCTTCTGGAACACTTCATAAGCGCCGCCGGATAAATCACGGATATAGACATTGATGGCCTCAGCCGGCAGCGTGGAGTCCACCTGGTCCCAGGTAGCAATCTCGCCTGCAAAAATCTGGCGGATGGTCTCAACAGGCATGTCGTCCATGATGCCGCAGATTGGATTCTCAGCATTGACCGACACGGTAAGGGCATCCTTTGCCACCACGAAATCCTGGTAATGCTCTCCCAGGGCTTCCATCTCAGAGTCCTTGATATCCCTGGCCAGCATACCGAAATCAGCGGTGCCGTCAATGGCAGCGCTTACGCCCACGCCGGAACCGCCCGGTGCCACGTAAACAGAGATATTGGAATCCGGAAACGATGAATCCACCGCATCCCAGGTCACATACTTCTCAGTAAAGGATGATGCCAGGGATGACAGAATCGGATACAGGGATGTGGAACCGCAGAACAGGATGGATGACTGGAACTGCGCGGAAGCTGCCCCGTCTGTTTTTGCCCCGGGCTCTGTCTCCTCTGCCTCTTTTCCGGCAGTCTCCTTCTCAGATGCCGCTTCACTGGCCGCAGCTGTTGATGTCTCAGTTGATGCCGCATTAGAGCCGCAGGCAGTCAGAAGGCTGGCTGCCATTGCCATGGATGTAACTACTGCTATAAACTTTTTCATATTTTCCTCCCATTGTCATAAATTCCATATTTGTACATTTTTTGCAAGTCAAGAATAGCACATATGACAAAAGGGCTCAAATTCAATTTTTCTATGCATTTCCAGTCTGTTATTGCTATTTTCTATGACACGGCGCTGCCAAGGGACGGCCCCAAAAAGACACCGGCTGCCCCACAGAACTGCCGCAGCGAAAAGCCGCCATTCCTACAGCAGAGCCCTCACCACCGCCTCTGCGGACCGTTCCTCCACCTGCATGGTAAGATTGGCTTCATTGATATGCTCCAGATAATGGGCATCCGAATTGCTGATAATCCTACACTGCTCCAGATACGGATTATCACGCTTCAGCTGATGCAGTTTCTTCAGGTCCCTGACCTCCGCTGTCTTAAAACAGCTGTCCGGAGGGATAAAGCCCAGATTTGCAATCAGGCTGTTGGCTGCCTTATCCACATGGGCCGGAAACATGACGCCGTCATAGGAGCGGACCAGATTCCACAGACTGTCAAAGGATATTTCCGTTGCGTTAATCAGCAAATTGGGCTCTGAAGCGCACACCTGGTCCCGGTCATCGTAAATCTGCTGTTTTCCGAATATCTCTTCCCTGTTAGGAAATTTGATCAGTTTACCATAAACATAGGCATCAAAATCAAGTGCCTTCTCCAACGTAGGGAAAAGGCACACTGCATGGACTTCCTCGGACGTATTGATTTCCATGCCGGGCACTGCCAGCACGCCGTA
>ENA-OWPD01000139-OWPD01000139.1-human-gut-metagenome-genome-assembly--contig:-NODE-139-length-93569-cov-8.186571_pt1 | contig 93569 bp, 96 predicted proteins | sample MGYA00248262_ERZ651842 | MGnify/ENA primary metagenome ERZ651842 (study PRJEB26924, sample SAMEA4378253) | human gut metagenome | biome: human gut; feature: human-associated habitat; material: faeces... | reverse complement strand
ACTCCATTTTCTTTTAAATATTTTATAGATTCTAATGCTCCTTCACCTTTAGCAGCCATAGAGAATAATTTTACTAATCCAGGTTTAACACTTAAATACTCTTCTATCTCTTTAACTCCAGCAGGTGTTATATATTTATCGTTTTGAGCTCCCTTATATTGAACATCAAAATATGGCCCCTCCATATGTGCTCCAAATATAGTTGCTCCTTCTATATCTTCATTTTGTAATTTTCCTATTTTTTCTAATACCTCTTTTAAAGTCTCTTTAGAACTTGTAAGTGTTGTAGCTAAGAAATTAGTTGTTCCATGCTTTACTATATATTTTGAAATAGTTCTAAGAGCCTCTTCTGTATTATCCATAGCATCTGCTCCACCAGCTCCATGAATATGTACATCTATAAATCCAGGTACAACATATTTTCCTTGAAGATCAATTCCATCTTTTTCACTAATCATTGTACTTTCATAGATTTTTTTTATTTTTCCATCATTTAATACAATTACTCCATTGATTATTCTATCTGGTAAAACTATTTTAGCATTTTTTAAAACTATTCTTTCCATTAGATCCCCTCCCTAAATTATTTTGAAATAAAAAATCAAATTTTATTCTTCTTTATAATATTTTATTACATTTTTGAAATTTTCTCAATATATTTTTTATTCTTTTCCATAGAGAGTTTTCATCAGGAACATATTTTCCATACTTTATCTTTTTTCTTTTCATAAAATCTTCCTTCTATCTTTATTCTTCTACTATATCTTCTTTTATCTCTTCAAAATTTTCTTTTTCAATTTCTAAGTTATCCTCAAGTTCTACTTTCTTCGCTTTTTTTACTTGCTTTCCACTCTTTAAAATTTCTAAAACTTTCTCCTCTATTTGAGCAAAAAGTTCTTTTTCTACTTCTAATCTATTTTTTACATTCTCTTTTCCTTGTCCTAATCTTATATCCCCAAAACTAAACCAAGTTCCAGATTTAGAAACTACATCATTATCTATAGCTAACTCAAAAATCTCCCCAACTCTTGTAATTCCTTTTCCATACATTATTTGAAAACTAGCTTCTTTAAATGGAGGTGCTACTTTATTTTTAGTTATCTTTACTGTTGTTTCATTCCCTATTACATCATCTCCCTGTTTTACACTTCCTATTCTTTTTACTTCCATTCTCACAGAAGCATAAAACTTCAAAGCTTTACCTCCAGTTGTAGTAGTTTGAGGTCCAAAACCAAAGCCTCCTATTTTATCTCTAATCTGATTTATAAATATCATTGTAGTTTTAGATTTATTTAAACTTCCTGTAAGTTTTCTAAGAGCCTTTGACATAAGCCTCGCTTGTAATCCCATCTGTTGATCAGACATCTCCCCATCTATTTCAGCTTTTGGTACTAAGGCTGCTACTGAGTCTACTACTATTAAATCAACTGCTCCTGAACGCACTAAAAGGTCAGCTATCTCAAGAGCCTGTTCTCCATAGTCTGGCTGAGAAATTAAAAGTTCATCTACATCTACACCTAAAGCTTTTGCATATTCTGGATCAAGAGCATGCTCAGCATCTATATAAGCTACTACTCCCTTATTTTTTTGTGCTTGAGCTGCTATATGAAGAGCTATTGTAGTTTTCCCTGAACTTTCAGCTCCATATACTTCTATTATTCTTCCCTTAGGAACTCCACCTACTCCTAATGCCATATCTATATTAATACTTCCAGTAGGAATAACCTCTATCTCCATATTTAGATTATTTCCTAATTTCATTATAGAACCTTCTCCAAACTCTTTAGATATTTTTCCAATAGCTTGTTCTAATGCTTTTTCTTTTGAAACTTCCTCTTTCTTTGCAGCCATATTACCACTTCCTTTATTTATGATATATCTATATTTATAAATAGTATATCACTTTATTGTTATTTTGTAAATATACTTTTCTATAAATATAGATAAGTTGTTATAATTGACTTTTATAAAAAAATATATTATACTTGTATTAATTAAGACTTTGCTAAATGGGGGGATATATTATGAAAAAATTATTGATAATCAGCTTATTTATTATTTCTACTCTATCTTTTGCAGACAACAATCCTTATGATTATGTAGAGGATAAGCTTCAATTAAAATATGTAGAACTAACTGATGGTAAGAATAAATTAGATATTGATGATATCGATGTAGGTTCTTTTAACAATAAAATTTATGTTAATATGGAAGTGGAAGCTTTCTCTGGAGATGGTGGTTGGAGTAAGTTTGATAAAACAGCTTATGATAAAATTGCTACTCAAATAGCAGATGATATTAGAAAAATGACTAATACTTCTGATAAAATCGAAATAACATTAGTTCTAGAAAGAGAGATTGGAAAAGATATGCTTCTACATGAAGGAGAATATTAATTGTTTTTCTAAAAGGAATGGCTTAGTCCATTCTTTTTTATATTTTATATACTTAGGGAGAGAGATATGTATTTTAATTATTTAAAAAAATATTTTTTATGGATTTTTTCTATTTTAGTCAACTCATTTGGAAATTTTTTATTGATTAAAAGTAATATGGGAAGTGGTCCTTGGATTGCTGCTAGTATAGGAATAGCAAAATCCTCTCATTTACAGATTGGAGTTTGTACTATTATTTTAAATTTTCTAATATATATTCCAATTATTATAATTAGTAAAAAATTTAACTTTCTGAAACTTTGTGGTTCTTTTTTTGTAGCATATATTTTTGGAAGATTTTTAGATTTTTTCCTTAACCTTTTTGATTGGTTTACTTTAGAAAATATTTTTCTTAGAATTATTATTTTTCTTATTGGTGATACTGTTCTTTCAGCAGGCATATCTGTATATCTAAGATTAAATATTGCAATGAATCCTTTTGACCAATTTTTGCAAACAGTCAATGAATTTTTAATTCCTGATATGAAGAAAGCTAATCTTATATATTTAGGTGTTCCTCTTATTTTAGCACTAGCTTTTGGTATCTATAATGGATTTGATTTCACTGGAATAGGTTTTGGAACTCTTTTTATGTTTTTATTAAATGGTGTTTTTATAAAATTCTTCCACAAAAAAATTCCTATTTCAATAGAAATACTATCTCCTAGAAGATATATTCAAAAACATTGATATTTTATGATATAATAATTATAATCAAATTTATGGAGGTAAATAGATGAAAAATATATTAGTTACTGGTGGAGCTGGATATATAGGAAGTCATGCTGTAGCTGAACTTTTAGATTCTGGATATAACGTTGTAGTAATTGATTCATTAGAAAATGGATTTATAGAGTTAGTTGATAAAAGAGCCAAATTTTATCAAGGAAATGTTCAAGACAGTAATATTATGGATAAAATATTTAATGAAAATAAAATAGATGCTGTTATGCATTTTGCTGGTTATATAAAGGTTCCAGAAAGTGTAGTTGAGCCAAATAAATATTATTTTAATAATACTTATACAGTAATGTGTCTTATTGAATCTATGAGAAAACATGGAGTTAAAAATATTGTGTTCTCTTCTACTGCTGCTGTTTATGGAGATGTAAAAGAGCCTGAACCTGTAGAAGAAACTCACTCTACTCTCCCAATTAATCCATATGGTATGAGTAAACTTATGTCTGAAAAAATAATTATGGATTGTGCTAAAGCTTATGGATTAAATTATTCTATTTTTAGGTATTTCAATGTAGGGGGAGCTCATGAAAAACATAATATAGGACAAAAAGGAGAAGGAATCACTGCTCTTATCCCTCTTATTTTAAAAGCTGCCAAAGGAGATATTCCAAAATTATCTATCTATGGAAATGATTTTGACACTAAAGATGGAACTGGTATAAGAGATTATATTCATGTAGTAGACTTAGTAAGAGCTCATATACTTTCACTAAATAAATTAGCTGAAAATAAAAGTAATATCTATAACTTAGGAAATGGAAATGGTTTTTCTGTACTTGAAATGTTAAATGCTGCTAAAGAAGTTACTAAAATAGATATTCCAGCTGAAATAACCGGTAGAAGAGCTGGAGATCCTCCTTGTGTTATAGCTTCTAGTAAAAAAGCTGTAGCTGAACTTAATTGGAAACCAGTTTATACTGACGTAAAAGATATTATTAGAACTGCTTGGGAATGGAATTTAAGAAATAAAATATAAATTTTTTTTATATTCTCTATCTAATAATTGAATATAAAGGGAGTTTTTATAAAAATATTTAGAACTCCCTTTATTTAAATATTTTTTATATCTTTATCTTCTAAAAATTTTCCATTTTCCTTTTTTCTTTCCTTTTTCATATTCTCCTCTTTCTATTAAATTATCTCCATCATAAACTTCGTATCTCCTATCTAATTTATTATTAATATATTTAGCTACTATTTTCTTCATATTTTCCCCTTTCTTTACTTCTTATTTTTTCTCTTTAGGAAAATATAACTTTATTTTATCATTTAATTGGTTTTTCTCAATTAATGAATTTATATAATTAATTTTTTCATTATTTACTTTCTGTAAAAATAATTGTTCCCTTATTTGAGGCAATGCTATTTCCATTTTTATATCTTTTAATTTATCTTTATTTGCATTATATATTGCTAAAACCTCTTCATCAGATACATTTACTTTTTTCACTGCTAATCTATTCATATAAAATTCTATTTCTAAATTTTTCTTATTTTCTTTTAAAGCCTCTTTTTCCTCTAATGTGTAGTTATATTTTGTCATATCATTTAATATTGCTTTTCTTATTAAAAGTTCAGCTCCTTTATTACTATCTCCATTTAACTTGGTTATTTCTGTCGGAGTTAATTCTACCTTTGGTGTAATATTACTACACCCTGTTATTAGTAATAGTATAATACTTCCTAGCAATAAATATTTTTTCATATTCATCACTCCTATCTAAAAAAAGATAGTTTAAAGAGGTTATTTTTTAATAACCTCTTTAAACATATTTGAACTTATTTATTTTTCTTGTGTTCCTTCAAATTTAATCTCTACTCTTCTATTTTTTGCTCTTCCTTCTTCTGTATTATTATCTGCTATTGGTCTTTCCTCTCCATACCCTTTAACTTCATATTGAATTTTACTATTAGTTATATTTTTTTTAAACTCATTTTCAGTAGATTTTGCTCTTTTTTCAGATAAATTTTGATTGTATTCTTTTGTTCCTTTTGAATCAGTATGTCCTTCTATATTTAAAACTCCTACTACATCATTTTTATTTAATTCAGTAGAAATTTTCTTAACTACTGCTTTTCCTTCAGAGTTCAATTCAGATTTATCAAATTCAAAATAATTATCTCCTTTTAACGAAAAACTAGATAACATTACAACTGGATTTAAATCTTTTATCTCGTTAAATCTATATCTAAATCCTAAATTAAATTGCCAACTTTGGTCATCTCTTGTTCTTCCTATTTGTCTTTCTACGTCCATATATACATTAAAGTCTGGTGTTATATCTTTTGATGCTCCCATTCCAATATCATACCATGTTCCATCATTTTCATATTTTCTATACTCTTCTGCTAATGAACCTGTTAAGTCTCTTGCATCAACTCTTTGTTCTCCTAAGAATTCATGGTTTACATCAGCTTTTGCATATATAGTTGTTGTTTTTCTTCCTTCTTCATTATAAAAATCATGTCCTAATCTAAATCCTGCACGTCCTATTAAGCTATGGATTTCATCTAATTTTACTTTAGTATCTTGGTTTGTTGTATAATCTGTTCCATCTATGTATGTATATTGTAATTGTACTTGTGGTTCAAAGTATGATTTTTCACTTAAATTCATTCTATATCCATACTCTGCACTTGCTCCTAAGAATAGGTTTTTATAATTTCCTTCTACTTTTACTCCTGTTTCTCTTCCATAGATATCAAATTCACTTTCCATTCTTCCTGCTCTAAATACATAATCACTGTAGAATCCATTGTTATATACATTTGTATCATATAACCATAATGCTTGACGGTCTATATTAGCATCTCCATTGATATTCTTATAATCCATATCTCCTTTTGTTATTTCTAAAGCGATTCCTCTGTACTCTGTTCCTTTTCCCTCTTCCATTGGATAAGGTTTATCATATCCTAATTGAGTCATATAGTTATGTAGTCTATATTCGCTATCTTCTCCAACTCTGTCATTTCTCAATCTTACCCAGATTCCTTCTTTTCCATCAACAAAAGACATATCTCCTAGACGTTTATTTAAGTTATCTAAGTATACAGCACCTGCATAATTAGCTCTTGACATTTCTAAGATAGTTTTACCACCATCATTGATATTTTCTTCTCCTCTTGTTAAGTACCAGTTTTCTGTTGCATTAAATCCTGTTTCTTCACTATTATTTATTAAATCATTTCCTGGTTTATTATTATTAGCTTCACTTCCATTATATAAAATATTTTCTTCATCATTTTCATCGTAAGCTGAATTTTCTGTATTATAGCTTACATTATTAATTCCTTTTTCTTTTACTTCATTAGCAACAAATTGAACTTTACCAGTAGCATCTTCTCCTAATGTAGCAAAACGTAATTTTTCTCCTGGTTGTAATTTTAATACACTATCAGTTAGATTTACTGTTTGAGTTAAAATTTCATTCTCTGAATTTCCTAAATCATTATTAAGTAAAGACAATGGTTCTGGCACACCGCTTCCTACATTATAAATATATAACATATTTCCTGCTTTTTTATCTTCTGAATCTAATGTTATATTAAATGTTCCCTCACCAGAAAGATTTTTTATTCTCAAGGCATTTCCTTCATATGTTAAATCTACTGTTCCTCCACCTTCAGTAAAATCAAGATGAGTAACATAACTTTGCCCTATTGCATTCCATACAGCTCCGTTTCCTAATCTTAGTCCTATTTCTCCTCCCTTTTCTATATCTCCAGAGAATTTATTATTACGGAAATCTGTATCTTTAAATTCTTCTATTCTAAAATAGTCATCTGCTCTTCCAACAAAGTATCCTCCATTAGACATATCTAAACCTACAAATCCTCCATTAGCAGCAAGAACTTCACCAACTACTATCATTGAGTTAGGATTTCCATTTCCACCTTTTACGGATATTAGTGAATTTTCTTTACCAGCAAGAATATCTCCTATTAGAAAGACATTATCATTAGAATTTATATTAATTACTCCTCCAGCTGTAGCCATTAATGAAATATCTGTATTGGAAATCAATTCTTTTATTTCATCTGCTGTAAGATTTTGTAATTCAGGAAGTTCTGTTATATCAGGATACTTTTCTTTAAGAATATCATTACCTGATATTACAGTCAATTTACCTTCTATATTAACAACTGATTCTCCTGTTACACCTTTATCTGTATGACCTTGTGAATAAATTCCAACATTATTAATTCTTACATTATCTGTTTCTCCATCATGTCCTGTATTACTTATTACAGTAGTATCTCCTGATAAATTTATCTTTCCATTATCTACTGCTTGAATTACTGGTCTTACTAAAAGATGATCATTTGTATAGTTTTGAACTAAATAATCATTTCCTTCAAAATAACTTGTTCCATTAAATATAAAATTAGAATTATTTGCTGTAACTGCTATATCACTAGAAGTTATACTCATATTTTTAACTCCTGCTAAGTCAAGAATTGCTCCACCTTCTAATCTTATTCCTTGAGTAGCATTGAATAATTTACTTACTGTAAAATTATTTCCTTCATATTCAAAATTATCTGGAACTGAAATATCATTTCCTTTTGCATATATATATAAGTTATCTCCTTCCATTGTTGTACTACTTCCTGCTTGTGCATGTATTCCAAAACTTTGATTTTCATTACTTATTGATGAAAGATAAATTCCATTATCTGAAATTAATGAAAGTCCTTCTTCTTGAGCTAATATTGCACGAGATAGTCCTTTTTTATTAGCTTTACTATTAATAATTATATTAGAAGCATCTAATTTTATATTATTACTTCCATTTGCTTTATTATACCCAGAATAAATTCCAGTAGAATGTCCTGTATTGGCAAATGAAGTTATTTGAATTACTCCTATTCCATTATCAGCAGTCTTCAAACTAATATCACCTACAAGTTGAGCTCCATATGAAATTACTCCATCTTCCATTGATGAACTAATTAAAATATTTTCCCCTGCATCTATTGATAATTTAGAATTTGCTTCCTTACCTTCTTCAGAACCAATATAAGAATAAATTCCATAATTCATTCCTTTATTCCCTTCACTTTTAATTATTACATTTTTATCTGATGTTATTTTAGTGTCGGAAATACCTGCTACTCCTCTTGAATATATTCCAGAACTTGTTGAGTTTATTGATTTTGCTTTTAAAACTATATCATCACTTGACTTTAAAATATTCGTTGAATTATAACTATCTACAGCAAAACTCATATTATTTTCAGAAAAAGTTTTTATTTTAATTTTTCCATTAGAAGAATTTAAATCATTAATACTTCCATATTCACCATGAACTCCATAAGTATAATTATTCTTACTTTCTGATTTTATTTTTATTCCTTCTTTTCCTTCCACTTCTATTTTGGAATTTCCTCCAGATGAAAATACCCCATAACTCATATTATTTTCAGAATTTGAAGCTAATTTAATTAAGTTACTACTCTCTAAACCTACTTTTCCTGATTGAGAATATACTGTAGCATTATAATCTGATTTTGTCTCATCAAAAGACTCTACAGAAAGCTCTATATTTTTCCCACTCAAAATTATACTACTATTTTCACTATCATTTTCTAAGCCATAAACTTTTTCTTTTCCTTTAATAGTCATTATTATATCATTACTAGAATTTAAATTTATCTCTTTTTTTTCTTGATTATCAAACATAACATTTGATTTTATTCCTATCATTTTACCTGTTTTTGATTCACCATTTAATATAATATTCCCTTCTGTTGTAGTTAAGTTTATATTTGTATCAACACTATCAATTATAGCACTATAATTATCGTTTTTACTACTTCCTATACTTTCTAAATAAATATTCTTAGATTCAACTATCACTTCACCAGAATGAAAATACATTGCATAAGCATCATGTGAATCTGAAGAAGCCTTTATTTCAACTTTATTTCCTCCATTTATATTTACAGTTGATGAAGTATTATAACTAGCAATTTGTATACCTGTTGCACTACTTTCTTTATTATTTTCAGAAGTCCCTTTTGCTTCAACTATAATTTCATTATCTGCTTGAAGTGTTAAATTAGAATTTCCAAACATTTGTATACCTGTTGCACTACCACTTCCATCTTTTATAATAGATTCTACTGAAATTTTAATATTTTTTTTATCTTTTATTTCTTCATCTTGTGTATTTAATTTTATTCCTTCAATTCCTTGATTTTCAGAATTCTCATCAATTATATAATCCTCACCATATCCAATACTACCAGTTATTAAAAATACTGTTACCAATGCCATTGTTACTTTTACTTTATTTTTTAACCATCTTTTTAAACTTTTTTCAACATTATCTTTCATATTAATCCCCCCCTATTAATCTACATTTTTTAATATAAAAGCGTACTTAATTTTAAGTTTTTATCAATATATTTAAGTTAAATTCCTTATATTTTAATTTTACCACAATTTTTCTTAAATTGTCATATAATATTTTCTTAAATTTTATGTAAAAAAAGCTTAACAATATTATAAAAATACGTTTTTATATTAAAAAATGTACTTAATTTTTTGTAACAAAAAATAGGTAATAGAAATTTTTTCTCTATTACCTATTTTTATTAAATTATTTTCTTTTTTATTTACTATCTATAGTTCTCTGGGAACATTATTCTCTCTACACCTTCAATTATAATATGAAGTATCATCATATGTATCTCTTGAATTCTATCTGAAGTCTTTCCTGGAATTATAAACTCATAGTCACACATTCCCTTAAGTTTTCCACCATCTTTACCTAATAGAACACAAGTTTTCATTCCAAGTTTTTTAGCAGCTTCTACTGCCTTTATAACATTTGGGGAGTTTCCACTTGTAGAGATACCAAAAAACATATCTCCCTCTTTTCCATAGGCTTCTACTCCTCTAGAAAAAATATAGTCAAATCCATAGTCATTTCCTACACAAGTTATATGTGATGAATCTGAAATAGCTATAGCAGGTAATGCCTTTCTATCTCCTCTAAATCTTCCTGTAAACTCCTCAGCAAAATGTAGAGCATCACAATTACTTCCACCGTTTCCACAAATCAAAACTTTATTTCCCTTTGTAAAAACATCAGCCAACTCTTTTGCTACTTTTTCTGTTTCCCTTCTCTCCTCTTCCTCTTTTATAAAATTTTCTAAAAGAGCAAGTTCTATTTTATACGATTCCAATAAATTCATAAACACCTCCTAGTATTGAATTTTATAGTCTTGTATAAAGTTAATAAATTTTATTATTTGAATTAAACTCTTCTTATCTTTTGTAATTACAGCTTGATATCCATCTTTTACATCATTAACCTTATATATTACCTTAAACTCTCCCTTTTCAATCTCTTTATGAACAGAATAATAAGGTAAAATTACATTTCCAATCTCTTCTCTAACCATACCTTTTATTACTTCTAGGCTTCCATTTACATTTATCTTACTACTAAAAGTAACTCTATATTTATCCTCAATAGCAGCTATTGCCTCATTATTATTAGGAATATTTCTTCTAGTTATAAGCGGATCTTTTGCCACACTTTCCATACTATGATACTCTTTTGTACTAACTAAGACATATGGCATTTTTTCAATAGTTATTACTTCTAAGTTAGGGTCATTAATATGTTCTTCATCAATAATTAAGATATCTAAATCTCCCTCTTTTAAAAGTTTTAATAACCAACCTTTATCTCCAATTGTAAGTTCATACTCTATCTCTTCATGAGCTTTTGAAAATCCCTTCATCAATCTTGGAATAAGAGGTTCTCCTATTACAGAAGTTGCTCCTATTGAAATTTTTGCTCTATCTAAATCTATGATTCTTGATATCTCTTTTTCTGCTCTTTTTACTTTATCAAAAATATCCTCTGCCATTTTATATAGAGCTTCTCCAGTGTAAGTAAGCTTTATTTTTTTTGAACTTCTATCAAAAAGTTTGGCATTTAGTATCTCTTCAAATTTTTTTACCTGAATTGATACTGCTGATTGGTTTATATATAATTTACTAGCAGCTTTTGTAAAACTTTTTTCCTTAGCTACTTCATAAAATATTTTTAAGTAATGTAAATCCAAAGCTACCAACTCCCCAACTTTAAAATTATATATATAATCAATGAGATTATATCACATATTCTATCATAAATTTCTTATAAAGTATAATAATTTCTTTACTTTTTCTAATATTTTTTTATTTTTTTTATTAATCTCTTATATTATATTAAAATATTTTAGAGCATTTAATACTCCATTCTCATCTACTGAAGTAGTTACATAATTAGCTATCTCTTTTACATCTTCATTGGCATTTCCCATAGCAACACCTATACCTGCTGTCATAAGCATTGTCTTATCATTTCCACCATCACCAAAAGCCATTATCTCATCTTTTTTATAACCATAATACTCCATTATTTTTTCAATAGCTACATGTTTTCCTCCACCAGCTGGTATTACATCTATAAATGCTGGACTCCACCTAGTAGCTTCACAATTTGGTAATACTTTCATTAATTTTTCTTGAAATTCTACATTTACATATGGATTTAATTGAAATACCTTTCCATTTATAGCTCTTTCAATATTTTCTACTGGAGGTAATGGAACATTTACACTTTTTAAAAGGTTTTCTACTACATCATCTATATAATTTATATATGTATCTTTATCCTCTACAAAAGCACAAGGAAATTTATTCTCCTTCATAAATTCTAATAAGAATACTATATCCTCTTTACAGATATTATTTTCATATATAATTTCTCTATCCTTAGTAAAACAATATTGCCCATTTAAAGTTACAAAACCATCAAAATCTATCTCATGTACATTGTTTCCTTCACTTAATATTGATGGATGTCTTCCTGTAGCTACAAATACTTTTATTCCTTTAGCTTGTAGCTCTTTTATAGCTTCTAATGTAGATTGAGGCACCTGATGAGTTTTAAAACTTACTAAAGTTCCATCTACATCAAAAAATACAGCTTTTATCATATACCCTCCCATATTATTTCAAAAATTTAGGCTGTTGCAAATTCTAATGCAACAGCCCTCTTTGTCTTTTTATCCTTCTAAAAACTCTTCTAAATCACATTGAGAATTTAAAATTTCATAGAAATATGTTCCAGTAGTTTCTGCTACCTTTCTTGATTTTACAAAGTCCTTTTCTGTTAAACGTCTTATAGCCTCGTTTATCTCTTCTCTTGAATACTCTTTTAAAATATCCATAAGCTCCAAAGTAGTAAGATTTTTCTTAACCATCTCTACTTCACTACCATTAGCCATACAACCAAGTATAACTTTTTCTTTCTCTTCGTAAATATCTCCCTTAGCCTCAAAGTCAAGCACTGCTCTAAATATCTTTTCTTCTAAGTTCATCTACTTCATCTCCCTAAATTCTAAATGTATTATTGAAAATTCTTTAAGTTTTCAGTTAATTTATCCATTTTATCTTGATACTCTTTTTGAATTCTTCTTTCTCTTTCTAAGATATGAGCTGGAGCTTTAGAAGTAAATCTTTCATCAGCCAATTTAGCATTTACTTTATCTAAATCCTTTTGAACTTTTTCTATTTGCTCAGTTATCTTTTTAATCTCAGCTTCTACATTTAAAAGCCCTGTAAGTATCATATATACTTCTGAATTTCCAGTTACTCTAAATCCACTTTGCTCTGGCTTAGTTACATCCTTACCATAAGTCATCTCTTCTATCTTAGCTAACTTAGTAATAAATAGATAGTTATCTTCTAAAGTTTTTAACTCATTTTCATCAGAAGTTTTTATAACTACTTTTACTTCTTTAGCAGGAGATATTCCCATTTCAGCTTTAATATTTCTTAGAGAAGAGATTACCCCTTGAATATATTTGAAAGAGTTTACTACTTCTGGATTAATTTGAGCTTCATCCACAACTGGGAATTGAGATAACATTATAGTCTCTCCCTCTACCTTTATCTTTTGCCAAATCTCTTCAGTTATAAATGGCATAAATGGATGTAAAAGTTTTAATCCTGCTTCTAATACTGTCCATAATACATATTGAGCTGTTGTTTTAGATTCTTTTCCAGACTCTTCATTATTGTATAATCTTACTTTTGCAAGCTCTACATACCAGTCACAGAAATCTCCTCTTAAAAATTCATATACAGCTTTAGCGGCATCATCAAGTAGGAATTTATCAAGACAATCATGTACCTCTTTAGTAGTTTCATTTAATCTTGAGAATATCCACTCATCCACAAGTTCAAATTTTAACTCATCTTTATTTACAGATTTTACATCAAACCCTTCTAAGTTCATGATAACAAATCTAGCCACGTTCCAAATTTTGTTAGCAAAGTTTCTTCCCATTTCTAAAAGTTTTTCAGAGAAATAAACATCTTGTCCTTGAGAAGTGTTATAAAGCATAGAGAATCTTATAGCATCTGCTCCATACTCTTCAATTAAATTTAATGGGTCTGGAGAGTTTCCAAGAGATTTTGACATCTTTCTTCCTATCTCATCTCTTACGATTCCATGGAAGAATACATTTTTAAAAGGTATCTCTTTCATTTCATATAATCCAAACATTATCATTCTAGCTACCCAGAAGAATATGATATCTGCTCCTGTAACTAGTGTTGAAGTTGGATAGAAAGTTTCTAATTCTTTAGTTTTTTCTGGCCAACCCATAGTTGAGAAAGGCCATAATGCAGAAGAAAACCAAGTATCTAGTACATCTTCCTCTTGTACTAATTCTACATCTTTTCCATAGTGAGCTTTTGCTTGAGCATATGCTTCCTCTTCTGTCATAGCTACAAACATATGGTTATCTGGTCCATACCAAGCTGGTATTCTATGTCCCCACCATAATTGTCTAGAGATACACCAATCTCTTATATTTTCTAGCCAGTTGAAATAAATTTTTTCCATTCTCTTAGGAATTATTTTTATTTCTCCATTTCTTACCACTTCAAGAGCTTTTTTAGCAAGTGGTTCCATTTTTACAAACCATTGCTTAGAAACTCTTGGCTCAACAACAGTTGAACATCTATAGCAGTGTCCTACATTATGCTTTAAACTTTCTACTTTTACAAGTACTCCACTCTCTTCTAACTCTTTAACTATTGCTTTTCTAGCTTCAAATCTATCCATTCCAGCATATTTAGGATAATCGTCTACTACATTTCCCTCTGGAGTAAGCATATTTATAATAGGTAAATCATATTTTTTACCTAAGTTAAAGTCATTAGGGTCATGTGCTGGAGTTATTTTTAAAGCTCCTGTTCCAAATTCCATTTCAACATATTCATCAGCTATTACAGGAATCTCTCTTCCTACTAATGGAAGTATTAATTTTTTACCAACTAAGTGTTTATATCTTTCATCTTCAGGATGTACAGCTACAGCTACGTCAGCAAGCATAGTTTCTGGTCTTGATGTAGCTATTATAATATACTCATCTGAATCTTTTACTGGATATTTTAAGTGCCATAGATTTCCATCTTTTTCAGCATGGTCTACCTCATCATCAGCTAGAGCTGTTCCACATCTAGGACACCAGTTTACCATATACTCTCCTTGATAGATTAATCCATCATTGTATAGGTCAACAAATATCTTTCTAACAGCTTTAGAAAGTCCTTCATCCATAGTAAATCTCTCTCTATCCCAGTCAAGAGAAGCTCCTATCTTTCTAAGTTGGTTAGTTATTATTCCACCATATTTTTCTTTCCATTTCCAAGTCTCTTCTAAGAATTTTTCTCTTCCTAAATCCTCTTTCTTTATTCCTTGCTCAGCTAACATTCTCTCAACTTTATTTTGAGTAGCTATACCAGCATGGTCACATCCAGGTACCCAAAGAGTATTTAGTCCACACATTCTCTTATATCTTACTAATGTATCTTGTATAGAGTTATCTAGTATATGTCCCATATGAAGTATTCCTGTTACATTTGGAGGAGGTATAACTATTGAATAGCTCTCTTTTCCTTCTTCCATTTTACCAGCAAAATATTTAGAATCTTCCCATATCTTGTACCATTTAGACTCTATTTCCCTAGGGGAATATGTCTTATTTAACTCTTCCATTTACTCCTCCTCTATCTTCTCTTCTTTTATTAAAAGAGATTCTATATAGTTTAAAATATCTTCTTTTCCTGTATCATTAAGTGATGAGTGGAAAAACACATCATCATTGTGAAATTCCACTTTCTTTTTTATATCCTTTAAGCATTTAAATTTCTCATTATTTGATACCTTATCCATTTTAGTAAAGATTATTTTGAATGGTATGTCATGATGATCTAACCATACAAGCATCTCCATATCCTCTTCACTAGGTATTCTTCTTATATCTAATAGTACAAATACAAGTTTTTTTCTTGCACTTGCTACATATCTTTCCATTGTTTTTCCCCATTCAGCTTTCATCTCTTTGGGTACTTTAGCAAATCCATATCCTGGTAAATCCACTATATAAAACTCATTATTTACTTTAAAGTAGTTTATAAGCTGTGTTCTCCCTGGAGTTTTACTTGTCTTTGCTAATTTTTTTCTTCCAGTAATACTATTTATAAGAGAAGATTTTCCAACATTAGAACGTCCTACAAAGGCGAATTCTATATTTTTTAACTCCATTGGATAATCTTTCTCATATACTGCAGATTTTACAAATTCAGCTTGTTTTATCTTCATAATTTATCACTCTCACTATTCAGCAAAAACTAGCTTCTCTACATCTTCGTAAGTAGTAGCAAAATGTATCTTCATCTCTTTTGCTATCTCTGCTGGAATTTCATCTTTATCAATTCTATTATCTTCTGGTAATATTACCTCTCTAATACCAGCTCTGTGAGCTCCTATAACCTTTTCCTTTACTCCACCAATAGCTAAAACTTCTCCTGTAATACTTATCTCTCCTGTCATAGCTATATCTTGTCTTATTTTTCTACCAGTAAGTACAGATATTATTGCAGAAGTTATAGTTATACCAGCAGATGGCCCATCTTTTGGTGTAGCCCCTTCTGGGAAGTGTAAGTGTATAGCTTTTTTCTCAAAGAAATCCTCTTGAAGAGGTTTATATTTATCTATATTAGCCTTTACAAAAGTATAAGCTACTTGTGCTGACTCTTTCATAACATTTCCTAGAGAACCTGTTAAAGATATCTCTCCTTTTCCTGGAATAGCCACTCCTTGTACCTCAAGAGTAACTCCTCCTACTGCTGTCCAAGCAAGTCCGTTTACTACTCCAAGTTTTGGTGCTTTCTCTTTTTGTTTCTCTGGTCTAAACTTAGGTTTTCCTAGATATTTTTCAAGAGTATTTGTTTTGATAACTATTTTTTTCTTTTTCTCTTCTACAACTTCTCTAGCTACTTTTCTACATAGAGTTATTATCTCTCTTTTTAAATTTCTAACTCCTGCTTCTCTAGTGTACTCATCTATAATTTTTAAAATTACATTGTCAGATAGAGAAAGTTCAATATCTTTAAGTCCGTTCTCCTCTTTAGCTTGTTTTATTAAATATTTTTTAGCTATATGTAATTTTTCAAACTCTGTGTAAGAAGAGATATTTACTATCTCCATTCTATCTCTTAAAGGAGCAGATATAGTTCTTAAATCATTTGCTGTTGCCACGAAGAATACCTTTGACAAATCAAAAGGCATATCTACATAGTGGTCTTCAAAATGGCTGTTTTGCTCTGGGTCTAATACCTCAAGCATAGCTGAAGCTGGGTCTCCTTTGTAATCATTAGACATCTTATCTATCTCATCAAGTAAGATAACTGGATTTTTAGTTCCTGCTTCTTTCATAGCCTTTATTAGTTTTCCTGGCATAGAACCTATATAAGTTCTTCTATGTCCTCTAATTTCAGCCTCGTCTCTCACTCCTCCAAGTGATACTCTTACAAATTTTCTTCCCATAGCATCAGCTATTGATTTTACAAGAGATGTTTTTCCTATTCCAGGAGGTCCAGCAAGACAAAGGATACTTCCTTTCATATTTGGATTTAATTTCTTAACAGCTAAGAAATCTAAAACTTTGCTCTTAGCATCTTTTAATCCATAGTGGTCTCTTTCTAAAACTTCACTAGCTTTCTTCAAGTCAACTATATCCTTTGTAGTTTTTTCCCAAGGTAACTCTATTACAGTTTCAATATAGTTTCTTGAAACAGTTGCTTCAGCAGAAAAAGGTGGCATCTTAGATAATTTTTTCATTTCACTATCTATTTTTGCTCTTACTTCTTTAGGAAGTTTTGTCTTTTTTATCTTCTCTACAAGCTCAAGCATATCATCATCTTGAGAATAATCTCCAAGCTCTTCTTTCATAGCATTTATCTTCTCTTTGATAAAATAATTTTTTTGAGCTTCGTTCATTTTTGATTTTACTTTATCATCTATTTTTTTCTCTAGTGAAGCTATTTCCATTTCAGTAGTTAAAAGTTCAAGAATTTTTAATCCTCTCTCTGTTACATCTAAAACTTCTAATAACTCTTGCTTCTTATCACTCTTTAAAGGAAGATTTGCTGAAACAACATCTAAAGCATTGTTAACATTTTTTATCCCTTTAAGATTTACTAAAAGCTCTGAAGAAACTCTTCCAGTAAGTCCTACATATTTTTCAAATACTCCTAAAACTTTTCTATATACAGCTTCAGCTTCTTTAGTACTTCCGTTTGTACATTTCAATACTTTATACTCAGCTTTATACATCTCATCTTCTACTTCTGCTGATTCTATCTCTACTCTATCCTCAGCTTCTACTAGAACTTTGATATTATTATTTGGCATCTTTACTATTTGTAAAATATTTGCCACAACACCAATTTTATGTATATCCTTTTCTAAGTTTGGTTCCTCTTTAGAAGCATCTATTTGCATTCCTAATACAAGTTTTCCCTTTGTACTAACTGCTGCCTCTAAAGTATTTATACTTTTTAATCTACCTACATAAAGAGGGGTTACTATCCCTGGGAATATAATTAAATCCCTAGTAGGTAAAAAGAATGTTTTACTCATTAGTTGTCCCTCCATCTATTCTTTTTCTATAATAGCTTTACTTGAATCAAGAACAGCTTCCTCTCCTATCACTACTTTGTGAATACTCTCATCAGAAGGTACTTCATACATTAATTCTAACATAGTTTGCTCTATTATAGCTCTAAGTCCTCTAGCACCTATTCTTCTTTCTAAAGCAAGCTTAGCTATTTTTTTCAATGCTTCTGGAGTAAATTCTAACTCTACTCCCTCTATATCAAACAATTTCTTATATTGTTTTACAATCGCATTTTTTGGCTCTGTTAAAATTTTAATTAAAGCTTCTTCATCTAAATCTTGAAGTGTAGTTATTATAGGTAATCTTCCTACAAGCTCAGGTATAATACCTTGTCTTACTAAATCCTCTGGTAAAACTTTAGCAAATACCTCTCCTACTCTTTCCTCTTTCTCTTTAGATATCTCTGCTCCAAATCCTATTACTTTTTTATTTGTTCTAGATTTGATAACTTTTTCAAGTCCTTCAAATGCTCCACCTACTATAAATAGGATATTGCTTGTATCTATCTCTATAAGCTCTTGGTTAGGGTGCTTTCTTCCACCTTGAGGAGGAACTTGTGATTTAGTTCCCTCTATTATTTTTAATAAAGCTTGTTGAACTCCTTCACCAGATACATCTCTTGTTATAGAAACATTTTCTGATTTTCTAGCAATTTTATCTATCTCATCTATGTAGATTATTCCCTTCTCTGCTGCCTCAACATCATAATCCGCTGCTTGTAAAAGTCTTACTAGTACATTCTCTACGTCATCTCCTACATAACCAGCTTCAGTTAATGTTGTCGCATCAGCTATTGCAAAAGGAACTTTTAAACTTCTTGCTAAAGTCTGAGCAAGAAGAGTTTTTCCAGACCCAGTAGGCCCTATTAATAAAACATTTGATTTTTGTAATTCTACTGCATTCTCATCTGTTCTCTCTGCATTATCCAAAATTCTTTTATAATGATTATACACAGCAACTGCAAGAATTTTTTTAGTTTCATCTTGCCCTATTACATACTCATCTAATTTTTCTTTTATCTCTTTTGGTGTAAGTAAAGTTTCTTCTGATAATTCAGCAGGTAAAGCAGATTTTATATGCTCCTTTGATAACTCTAATATATCATAGCAACTCTCTATACATCTATCACATATAAGTGCTCCATCTATTCCACTAAATAGTTTTGAAACCTCATTTTCACTACTTCCGCAGAAAGAACATCTAGCTCTTTTACTCATCTCTTTTCTCCTTTCTACTTTTTAAATACTTGGTCAATTAAACCATATTCAACAGCTTCTTGAGCTGACATATAATTATCTCTCTCTGTATCTCTTAAAATCTCTTCAACAGATTTTCCACTTACATTAGCTAAAATTTGAGACAACATCTCTTTCATTCTTAAAATCTCTTTAGCTTGTATCTCTATATCAGTAGCTTGTCCTCTAGCTCCACCTAATGGTTGATGTATCATTATTCTAGAGTGCTCTAAAGCAAATCTTTTTCCCTTTGCTCCAGCTGATAAAAGAAGAGCTCCCATACTAGCAGCTTGTCCTATACATACTGTTTGTACATCTGGTTTGATATAATTCATAGTATCATATATAGCCATTCCTGCAGTTACTACTCCTCCAGGACTATTTATGTACATTATTATATCTTTTTCTGGGTCTTCTGCCTCTAAAAATAAAAGTTGAGCTACTATTGCATTGGCAACATTGTCATCTATCTCTGTACCTAAAAATATTATTCTATCTTTTAATAATCTTGAATATATATCGTAGGCTCTTTCTGACCTACCATTATTTTCTATAACAGTTGGATTATACATATCTACCTCCTTAAATAAATAATTCAAAAATCCCCTTCATACTTTTCAATTATTTATTTAAAAAACACAATATTATTTTAATGGTATAGGAAGCAGAGGTCTGCTTCCTATACTTTATAATTATTATTTTGCATTATTTACTATTACATCAATAGCTTTTTGCATTAAACATTCACCTTGAACTGTCATTTTGAAGTTATCATAGTTTTTGTGCTTGTTTAACTCTTCTTCTAATTTAGCTAAATCCATTCCATACATTTTAGCTATTTCAGTCATTTTTTCTTTTATTTCATCTTCAGAAACTTCTATTCCTTCAGCTTTTGCTATTGCTTCAAGTATTAAATCAGCTTTTACTTTTGCAGCTGCCATTGGAGCTATTTGAGCTTCTAATTTAGCTCTGTTCATTCCAGTCATTTGCATATACATGTCAAATCCTATTCCTTGAGCAGCTAATTGTTGTTCCATTTCAGCTATTCTAGCTCTTACCTCATTAGCTATCATAGATACAGGTACTTCTACAGTACTTGTTGAAGAAACTTTATCTAATAATTTTCCAATGTACTGATTTTTTACTCTATCTTCTTCTCTAGCTTTGATTCTTTCTTCTGTTTTAGCTTTCATATCTTCAACATTTTCGAATCCAAACTCTTTTGCTAACTCATCGTTTAATTCAGGAGTTACTAATTTTTTAATGCTGTTTACTTTTACTTTAAATACAGCAGGTTTTCCAGCTAAATTAGCTGCATGATACTCAGCAGGGAAAGTTACATTTACTTCTCCTTCTTGTCCAGCTTCATATCCTACTAATTGCTCTTCAAAAGTATCTATAAACATTTTAGAACCTAATTTTAAAACGTGAGAATCAGCTTTTCCACCTTCGAAAGCTACACCATCAACAAATCCTTCAAAAGCTAAATCTACTGTATCTCCCATTTGAGCTTTGTATCCAGCTTCTGTTTCTTCTAATTTAGATTTGCTGTTTACCATCATTGTAATTTCAGCATCTAATTTTTCTGGAGTCATTTCAAAAGTTTCTTTTTCAACTTCTAATCCTTTGTACTCTCCTAATGTTACTTCTGGATATACATCTACAGTAAATGTAACATCAAATTCTTCCCCTAAATTAGCTTTTACATTATTGATATAGCTAATAGGCATGATATTTTCTGCTTTAATTACTTCTTCGTAATATTTGTGTAACACTTTATCAGTTACTTCTTCTTTTACAGCATCTTTGAATTGAGCTTCTACTGTACTTACAGGTACATGCCCTTTTCTAAATCCTGGTACTTCTACCTTCTTAGCTAATTCTTTTAAAACCTCATCTTTTACAGGTTTTACTTCTTCAGCAGTAAGACAAATTTTTATCTCAACTGCAGAGTTTGCAACTTTTTTTAATTCGTGTTTCATTTTTCCTCCTTAAATCTATTTAGTAAAAATTTCATAAAAATCATCTTTTATTTTTATATCTTTTATTCTTATTTGAATAATCTCTTCACCTTTGTATATTACTTTTTCTGGATAATACACTATATCAAACTTTTGAATTTTTGCTTCTAATTCATTTATTTTATGTCCCATATCAAAAGCAACCATATGATAATTTTTTCCATTTTTTTTGATTATACCATTAAAGTGTCTTTCATTTACACCAAATTTTTTTATATAATCAAACGATAAATCCTTATCAATAAAAAGAGGATGATTATTATCTAAACCAAATGGTGCTAAACTCTCCATTGCTTTAAATAAATTTTCATCTATCTTTTCAATTGGAAGTTCCATATCTATTTTTAAAATTTTTTCTTCTTGTTCTACTTTTATCTCATCAATATTTTCTTTAAATATTCTTTCTACTTCTTTTAAATTTTCTTGTTTAACTATAAAACCTGAAGCTAAATCATGCCCACCAAAACGAACAAGCTTATCCTTCATAGTATGAAAAATATTAAATACACTAACTCCTTTAACACTTCTACAAGATGCTTTCCCAATATTATCTCTCAAAGCTACTAAAGCTATTGGCATATTATATTTTACACTGAGTCTTGAAGAAACTACACCTATTACTCCAGGATGCCATTTTTTTGAATATAAAAAAGCACATTTTAGGCTTTTCTTATCCATCTTTTTTATTTTATGGTCCGCTTCTTCATATATAGCTTTTTCTAACTCTCTTCTTTTTTTATTAGATTTTTTCATCTCTTCAATGATATTATATATCTCAAATTCATCATTTTTTAAAAAGAAGTCAGCTCCCATTTTAGATACACCAATTCTCCCTAAGGAGTTAATAAGAGGAGAGATGAAATAACTAACATCTGTAGTATTTATCTCTTTATTTTGAAATTTCAAGTATTTTAAAAGATACATAAGTCCTTTTACCTTTGTTTTACTTAAAATTTTCAACCCCTCTTTTATTATTATTCTATTTTCATCTACCATAGGAACTACATCAGCAACTGTACCTATCATCACTATATCCATATATTGATATAGTTTACCCATGTCAGCATTTAATTTTTCATATACACCTTGTGCTACTTTTAAGGCAACTCCTGCTCCAGATAAATATTTAAACTCATATGTATCACTAAGTTTGGGATTTAATAATAGTAACTCTTCATCTTCTTTATCTTTTGTAGATTTATGATGGTCAGTTACTATTACTTCTATTCCTAAACTTTCAGCATATTTTACATCTTCGATGGAATTTACTCCAGTATCCACTGTGATTACTAATTTACAGTTTCTTTTTTTCATGAAATCTATAGCTTTCTTGTCTAAGCCATATCCTTCTTCCATTCTATTAGGGATATAGTAATCTACATCTATTCCTATTTCACTAAATACCTTAACCAAAAAAACTGCTGCAGTGATACCATCAACATCGTAATCTCCATAGATAAAGATTTTTTCATTTTTTTCTTTTTTTGCTAATATTTTATCTACCACACTAGCCATTTTTTCAAATTTAAAAGGATTTCTAAAATCAGAAATCTCAGGGTTTATAAATTCATTGACACTCTTCTCATCTGAAAATCCTCTGTTCAATAATAAGGTAGTTAGTAGTTTGTCTTTATTCCATTGTATAGCCTTGGTATCAATTAGAGACTGAGGTAGTGAACTATATTCCCATTGCATCATATCACTATCCTTTTAAATCATTTAAAAGTTTTGATATTTTTATTGCATGCTCAATAGAATCATCTAGTTTTACTCTTATTTCTGGTATATATCTTATCTCTATTTCTTCAGCTACTCTTTTTCTTAGATACCCTTTTATCTGATTAAGTCCTTCTAATACTGTTTCCTTATCAACAGCTTTTTCTCCATTCATTTGTCCAGACATAATACTAAAATATACGTCTGCAAATTTTAGATCTTCTGTTACTCTTATATTTGTAACAGAAACTAATCCTCTTATTTTAGGGTTTTTTATCTCTTCAAATAGAACTTGAGATATTACTCTACTCATCTCTTTTTCTATTCCTGCTAATCTTTGTCTTTTCATAAAATAATCACTCCTTCATATCTTTTAGATTATTTTAGAGTTCTTTTTACTTCTTGCATTTCAAAAGCTTCTACTATATCTCCTTCTTTGATATCATTGAAGTTCTCAATTCCAAGTCCACACTCTTGTCCTACTACAACTTCTTTGGCATCATCTTTAAATCTCTTAAGTGATGCAAGTTTTCCTTCATACATTACAACACCATTTCTAAGAAGTCTGATATTTGAATCATTTCTAACTTTTCCATCTACAACAATACATCCAGCTACATTTCCAATCTTAGAAACTTTAAACACTTTTTTAATCTCAATTCTTCCTAGATATATCTCTTTATACTCTGGATCTAACATACCAGTTAATGCTTTCTCTATATCTTCAGTAATATGATAAATTATATTAGATGTTCTAATCTCTACTCCATTAACTTCAGCTTCTTTTATAGCTTTAGTTGTAGGTCTTACATTAAATCCTATGATAATTGCATTTGATACTTCTGCTAGCTTTACGTCACTTTCAGTAATTGCTCCAGAAGCAGCTTGAATAATATTTACTGCAACTTCACTTGTAGATAATTTTAATAATGATTCTCTTAATGCATCTACTGAACCTCTAGAATCAGCTCTTAATACAAGATTTAACTCTTTTAAGTTTTCATGATCAAATTGTTCTGATAGAGATTCAAGAGTTATAGTCTTCTTACTTGTTTCAGCTAATTTTCTCTCTTTAGCAACCTCTTCTACAATTCTTTTTGCATGTTGTTCATTTTGGATTACATACATAGTATCTCCAGCTTGAGGTACTTGTGTAAATCCTATTATTTCTGCTGGTTGAGAAAGTTCTACTTTCTCTACTCTTTCACCTTTATCATTTAATAGAGCTCTTACTTTACCATAAGTTTCTCCAGCTACAATAACATCTCCAATTTTTAAAGTTCCTTCTTGAACTAAAATATCTGCTATTGGTCCTACTTTAGGGTCAAGTCTTGATTCTAATACGACCCCTTTAGCTCTTTTCCTAGGATTTGCTTTTAACTCTAATATTTCAGCAGTAATAAGTATTGTATCTAATAAATCATCTAAATGTAATTTTTGCTTAGCAGATACTTCTACAAATTCAGTATCTCCTCCCCATTCTACTGAAACAAGCCCATGCTCCATTAGCTCTTGTTTTACTCTCATTGGGTTAGCTTCTGGTTTATCTATCTTATTTACAGCTACAATTATTGGTACATTTGCTGCTTTAGCATGTGATAATGCTTCTATTGTTTGAGGCATTACACCATCATCCGCAGCTACAACTAATATAGCTATATCAGTTACTTGAGCTCCTCTTGCTCTCATATCTGTAAAGGCTTCGTGTCCTGGAGTATCTACGAAAGTTATTTTCTTACCATTTTTTACTATTTGATAAGCTCCTATTTTTTGAGTAATTCCTCCAGCTTCTCCTTCTACTACATTACTTGCTCTAATAGCATCTAGTAAAGATGTTTTTCCATGGTCAACGTGTCCCATAATTGTTATTACAGGTGGTCTCTCTTGTAAATCTTCTACTCTATCTTCAACTTCAAGAGCAAATTTTTCTCCAAATTCTAATTCTACTTCTTCCTCTTGCTCTACTAAAGCATCATAGTCCATAGCTATCTCTTCTACTGTTTCAATTGATAACGGACTATTTATTGTTAACATTTGTCCTTTTAAGAAAAGTTTTTTAATTATCTCAGAACTAGCTACCCCTAATCTTTCAGCAAAATCGCCAAGAGTAATCTCTCCTCTGATCTTAATTATTTTCATTCCATCTTCTTCTATCGTTTCAGAACCAGCAGCCTCAACAGTTTTCATTACAAAATCTGTTCTTCTACCTTTTTTCTTTTTATTTTTCTTTCCTCTTTCTTCATCATTTCCATCAAATGACTCTTTTTTATTATTTTTCTTATTTTTCTTTGATTTTTTCGAAGCTCTTTCCTCTTCAAAAATTTCGTCTTCTTCTAAAAGTTTTTTATTCAAAGCTACTCCTTTTTCTTCTACACTTTCTTTTGGGGCAGTCATCTCTTCAAAATATTTTCTTACCCTCTCTACATCATCAACACTTAACCCAGACAAATTCTTTAAACTTTCTGCTGTCTCTAATTTTATCTCATCTTTTAGCAAAATTAAAAAATCTTTGCTACTCATTCCATACTCTTTTGCTAACTCATGTACTCTCTTTTTCATTAAGATACCTCCTAAATTTAGGTTAATCTATGAGTCCACGGGCCATCTTCTTACTTTTTACAGCAATTACACTGACTTCTTCTTTTCCAAAGATTTCACCAAGTTGATTTTTATTTCCAAAATACACATATTTTATATCTAATTCTTTTGCTTTTGCTAGAAGTTTTCTCTCATTTTTTTCACTTATATCTTCTGCAAGAACTAAAAAATGCGTATGTTCAATCTCTTCTAAAACCATATTCATTCCAAAAGATAAAGCCTGTGAGTTCTTCATTGCTTTCAAAATATTTAAATAGTCCTTTTCACCTTTATTTAATTGATTTAACATTTTCATTAAATCATCTGTACTCACTTTTATTTTTTTATGTTTTGATAATCTCTTCAGACATTCATGAGATTTACAAACATAGTATCCTCTACTTTGAGCTTTTTGCTTTTCATCAAAGTAATATCTATCTTCCCCTGGTTTTACAAGTCTAAAAAGGTCTTTTTTCTCCTTTTTTTCTCTGCAAATAAGACAAGTTCTTTCATGAACAATAGTACTACTATCCAATCCTATTCTCCTTCTTCTACTCTGTCTGCAGTTTTTATATCCACTCTCATTCCAGTTAATTTTGCTGCAAGTCTTGCATTTTGCCCATTTTTACCTATTGCAAGTGAAAGTTGTGAGTTGTCAACTATTACTCTAGCTGTATTTTCCTCCTCTACTACTTCTACACTTACTACTTTAGCAGGACTTAAAACTGCTGAAACAAATTCTTCAACAGACTCTTTCCAAACTACAATATCAATCTTTTCTCCATTTAACTCGTTAACTATATTTTTTATTCTTAATCCTTTTTGACCAATACATGCTCCTACAGTATCTATATTAGGATCTGCAGAATATACAGCAACTTTAGCTCTAGAACCTGCTTCTCTAGCAACTGCTTTTATTTCTATAAGTCCAGATGTAATCTCTGGAATTTCTAATTCAAATAATTTTCTTAACAATCCTTCATGCTTTCTTGAAATAACAATTTTAGGGAATTTATTAGTTTTTTCTACCTCTGCTAAATAAACTTTTATTCTCTCTCCTACTCTATAAGTGTCTGCTGGAGATTGTTCAACTGGTGGAAGAATAGCTTCAATTCCATCAAACTCTATAAATACATTTTTTCTTTCATCTATTCTTCTAATAATTCCATTTATAATATCATGCTCTTTTACTTTAAATCTATCATAAATATATTCTCTTTCAGCTTCTCTTACTTTTTGAATAACTATTTGTTTCCCATTTTGAATAGCGTTTCTTCTAAACTCTTCGCAGTTTACTTCTATTCTAATAACTTCTCCAATTTTTACTCTCTTTTTGATTTCTAAAGCATCATCGTAAGATATTTCAATAGCAGCATCATATAAATCTTCAGTAGGTACAACAGTTTTTACTTCATAGATTTTTACATCTCCAGTTTCTCTGTCAATTTCTACTTCTACATTCTCCTCTTCTCCATAGTTCTTTTTATAAGCTGCTAATAGAGCTTGCTCAACTGTTGAAAGAAGACTCTCTTTGCTTATACCTTTTTCTTTTTCTAACTCTTCCAAAGCCTCTAAAAATATTTTAGCGTCTTTACTTTTCATTGATTTCCCTCCTGAAACTTTTATTAAATTTCATCAAACTCATAAATAATATTTGCTTTTTTCACTTCTGAAAAAGGAATTTCTACAATATTTTCTTCTTCAATTTCTAAGAAGATTATATTATCTTTACACTCTGTGATTATTCCTTCAAAACTTTTCTTATCATTAATTTTATGTTTCAAACTAACTTTTATTTTTTCACCTTTAAATCTTATGAAATCCTCTATTTTCTTTAATGGTCTCTCTATTCCAGGAGAAGATACCTCTAAGAAAAATCTTTGTTCTATCAGCTTATCTACATCTTCATCGATTTTTCCACTAATAGCAGCACACTCCTCTAAAGTTATTTCTCCATTTAAATTTTCTACATAAATTCTAACATACCAATACCCACCATCTTGCATGTATTCAATATCCACAAGAGATAATCCCATTTCATTTACAACAGGTGTAACTATCTTTTCTATTTTTTCTATTATTTTTTGTTGGTTATCTAGTTTTTCCACTTAAGTTTCACCTCTTTTCTAATTTTTTACTACTAAAGAGGGAGTGGACATAAAAACCCACTCCCTTCTAAAAAACTAGCATACTACTTTATTCAAGTTATTATATCATATCTTTTTAAAAAAATCAATTATTACTCTTAAGAAAATTGACTATTTTAGATTATTTTATTTTTCTTTTTTATAAATTAAATATATTTTTAAAATTAATTTTACTGATGATTTGTAAATGGTGTTTTATTTTTTATTTTTTACAAGTTTAAATACATTCAAACACTTATAATTTCTCAATTAAATATATAAAATTAAATTTTTAAATGTTTAACATTCATTTTTTAAATAAGTATTGATTTTTTATAAAAATGTTGTATATTATTATCAAAGGTTTAAATATCAAACACTATGAGGAGGATATTTTTCATGGAAAAAAACGGAAAAAAAGTTGTAATTGGAGTTATAGGTTCAGATTGTCATGCTGTTGGAAATAAAATTATTCATCATGTTTTAGAGGCAAATGGATTTGATGTAATCAACGTAGGAGTTCTTTCTCCACAAGCCGATTTTATTAATGCTGCTGTTGAAACAAATGCTGATGCAATAATAGTTTCTTCTCTTTATGGACATGGAGAATTAGATTGCCAAGGTATGAGAGATAAATGCAAAGAAGCTGGACTAAATAACATTCTTCTTTATGTAGGTGGAAATATAGTTGTTGGAAAACAAGTGTGGGAAGATGTAGAAAAAAGATTTAAAGCTATGGGATTTGATAGAGTTTATAAACCAGGAACTCCTATTGAAGAAACAACAGAAGACTTGAAAAAAGATTTAGGAATTGCATAATTTAATTTAAAATAAATAGAGAGAGTGGTAATTATGAAAGCTTATTTAGCAATAGATTTTGGAAGTACATATACTAAATTGACAGCTATTGACTTAGATAATGAAGTTATTTTAGCTACTGCTAAAGATATCACCACTGTTGAAGATGATATAATGATAGGTTTTAACAAAGCTTTCGACAAATTAAAAATCGAAATTAATAAAAAAATTAATTTTGATGAAATTAATTTCGTTAATAAAACCGCTTGTTCATCAGCAGCTGGTGGATTAAAAATGGTCGCTATAGGATTGGTCCCAGAGCTTACAGCTGAAGCTGCTAAAAAAGCTGCTTTAGGAGCAGGAGCAAGAATTATTAAAACTTATGCTTATGAGCTTAATAGTAGAGAATTAGAAGAAATAAAAAATACAGCTTTAGATATTATTTTATTGGCTGGTGGAACAGATGGTGGAAATAAAGAGTGCATTATTCATAATGCTAAAATGTTAGCTGAATTTAAAGTTAAAGTTCCTGTTGTTGTAGCTGGAAATAAAGCTGCTACTGATGAAATAGAAAATATTTTAAAAGAAGCTGGAATAGATTGTTATATTACTGAAAATGTTATGCCTTTTATAAATAAATTAAATGTTGAACCCTCTAGAGAAGAAATTAGAAAAGTTTTTATGAATAAAATAGTAGAAGCAAAAGGTATGAAAAAAGCTGAAGAGTTTATAAAAGGAATTTTAATGCCTACACCAGCAGCAGTTTTAAAAGCTTCTGAAATTTTAGCAACTGGAACTGATGAAGAGGAAGGATTAGGAGATCTAATAGTTGTAGATATTGGAGGGGCTACTACTGACATACATTCTATAGCTAAAGGTGAGCCTACTAAACCATCAATTATGATTAAAGGACTTGAAGAACCATATGCTAAAAGAACTGTTGAAGGAGACTTAGGAATGAGATATTCTGCAATTGCTCTTTTAGAAGCTTCAGGAACTAGAAAAATTAGAAATTATTTACATGATTCTCTAAAACAAATTGATGTAAAAGCTCAATGTCAATTTAGACATGATAATATTAAAATGGTCCCTCAAAGTGAAGAGGAAATAAGATTTGATGAAGCTATGGCAAAAGCTGCTACTGAATTAGCTATGACTAGACATTGTGGTGTTCTAGAGTGTGTATATACTCCTATGGGAACTATGTTTAATCAAAGCGGAAAAGATTTAACTGAAACTCCATATGTTATTGGTACTGGTGGAGTTATTATTCACAGTTTAAATCCTAAAGATATTTTAAAAGCTGGAAATTTCAATGAGGAAGATCCTATCCATTTGAAACCAATAGCTCCAAAATTTTTAGTTGATAAAACTTACATACTATCTTCAATGGGACTTTTAGCTCAAGAATATCCAAATACCGCTATAAGAATAATGAAAAAATATTTAGTAGAAGCTTAACACTATTTTAAGGAATAATTAAGGAGGATTAATATATATGAAACTTAAATTTAAAAAATGGACCGAAGAAGAATTCTTCCAAGTGAGAGAAGAAGTTTTAAAAGGATGGCCTACTGGTAAAGATGTAGACCTTGAAGAAGCTGTTAAATACCATAAATCATTACCTGCATCTAAAAACTTTTCTAAAAAATTGTTAGACGCTAAAAAAGATGGAATAACTTTAGCACAACCTAGAGCAGGAGTTGCTCTAATTGATGAGCATATTGAGCTTTTAAACTTCTTAGCTACTGAAGGAGGAGCTGATTTATTACCAAGTACTATCGACTCTTACACTAGACAAAATAAATACGAAAATTGTGAAAAAGGAATAGAGGAATCTAAAAAAGCTGGAAGATCTCTTCTTAATGGATTTCCTGGTGTAAACCATGGAGTTACAGGATGTAGAAGAGTTGTAGAAGCTACTAATTTACCTTTACAATTAAGACATGGAACTCCAGATGCTAGATTACTTTCTGAAATAATGTTAGCTGCTGGATTTACTTCTGATGAAGGTGGAGGAATCAGCTATAATGTTCCTTATGCTAAATCAGTTTCACTAGAAAAAACTCTCATTGACTGGCAATATGTAGACAGATTAGTAGGATGGTATGAAGAGCATGGAGTATCTATCAACAGAGAACCATTTGGTCCATTAACAGGAACATTAGTACCTCCTTCAATGTCAAATGCTGTTGGAATTCTTGAAGGATTAATGGCTGCTGAACAAGGAGTTAAAAATATAACTTTAGGATATGGACAATGTGGAAACTTAATTCAAGACGTAGCTGCTATAAGAGCTCTTGAATCACAAGCTGAAGAGTATTTTAAAGAGTTTGGTTATAATGATATTCAATTAACTACTGTATTCCATCAATGGATGGGAGGATTCCCAGAAGATGAAGCTAAAGCATTTGGAGTAATATCTAATGGTGCTTCTGCTGCTGCATTAGCTGGTGCTACAAAAGTTATAGTTAAAACTCCTCACGAAGCTATTGGAGTACCTACAAAAGAGGCAAATGCTGCTGGTATAAGAGCTACAAAAATGGTTCTTAACTTGCTTAGAGGACAAAAACTTTCTACTTCTCCAGAATTAGAAAAAGAGATAGAAATAATTAAAGCTGAAACTAAGTGTATTTTAGATAAAGTCTATGAATTAGGAAATGGAGATTGGGCTATTGGTATAGTTAAAGCATTTGAGCAAGGTGTTCTTGATGTTCCATTCGCTCCTTCAATTTATAACGCTGGTAAAATGATGCCTGCTAGAGATAATGTAGGAAAAGTTAGATACTTAGCTTTAGGAAATGTTCCATTAAGTAAAGAATTAGCTGATTACAATATGGCTCAATTAGAAGAAAGAGGAAAATTCGAAGGAAGACCTGTTACTTTCCAAATGACAGTAGATGATATTTTTGCCGTTGGAAAAGGAACTTTAATAGGAAGACCTGAGAAAAAATAGTTTTCATATATTAAATAAATAGTTATTATTTCAATAAAATAACTTTTATATAATTATTGAAATTTTGAAATTTTTGAGTTAAATTTAGTATTATAAATACAAAATAAAACATTTTAAAAAAATTTAGGAGGAATATATTATGAAAATTATAGATGTAGTTTGCTCAGCTGGAAAAACAGGATTTTACTTTGATGACCAAAGAGCTATCAAAGCTGGAGCTGGACATGATGGGATGTTCTACTTAGGAGAAACTGTTACTCCTGGATTTGAAACTATTAGACAATCTGGAGAATCTATATCTGTTCAATTAATACTTGAAGATGGACAAGTTGCTTTTGGAGATTGTGCTGCAGTTCAATACTCTGGTGCAGGTGGAAGAGATCCTCTATTCCTAGCTAAAGATTTTATACCAGTTATCGAAAAAGAGATTGCACCAAAATTAATTGGAAGAGATTTAAATAACTTTAAAACTCTAGCTGAAGAGTTTGATTCTATGCAAGTTGAAGGAAAAAGATTACATACAGCTATCAGATATGGAATCACTCAAGCTTTACTAGATGCAGTTGCTAAAGCTAGAAAAGTAACTATGGCTGAAGTTATTCAAGCAGATTACAACACTGGATTAGAAATCACAAAAAGACCTATATTCACTCAATCTGGTGACGATAGATATATGAATGCTGATAAAATGATAATCAAAGGTGCAGACGTTCTTCCTCATGCTTTAATTAATAACGTTAAAGAAAAATTAGGAGAACATGGAGAAATCTTACTTGACTATGTAAAATGGTTAAGAGATAGAATCTTAGCTAAGAGAGTTAACCCAGAGTACTATCCGATATTCCACATAGATGTATATGGAACTATTGGTGCTGCATTTAACTGTGACACTGTAAAAATGGCTGATTATATAGCTATATTAGTAGAAGCTGCTAAACCATTTAAATTAAGAATTGAAGGTCCTATGGATGTAGAGGATAGAGATAAACAAATCGAAGCTCTTGCAGCTTTAACTGCTGAAGTAGATAGAAGAGGAATTGAAGTTGAGTTAGTTGCTGATGAGTGGTGTAATACTTTAGAAGATATTAAATTATTTGCTGATAAAAAAGCTGGACACGTAGTTCAAATAAAAACTCCTGACTTAGGAGGAGTTAACAACATAGCTGACGCAATTCTTTATTGTAACAAAGTAGGAATTGGATCTTACTGCGGAGGAACTTGTAACGAAACTAACAGATCTGCTGAAGTTACAACTAACATAGGAATGGCTTGTGGGGCTCTTCAAGTTCTCGCTAAACCAGGAATGGGTGTTGACGAAGGATTTATGATTGTATTTAATGAAATGGCAAGAGTAGAAGCTTTAGTAAACAGAAGAAAAAACAAATAGTTTTCTTTTAAAAATATAATAAACTTAAGAAAAAGGTAGTTATATGACTACCTTTTTCCTTTAATTATAATGAGGTGAATTAAATGACATTAAAAAAAGCTGCTAAATGCGGAACTTTAGAATCTAATGACATATTTTTAATGCTTACTCCTTCTGAAGATGGAATAGAAATTGAGTTAGAAAGTACTGTTGAAAAACAATTTGGAGAACATATCAAAGAAGTTATAAAAGCTAAACTTTTAGAATTAGGAATTGATAGTGTTCTTGTACAGGCACAAGATAAAGGAGCTCTTGACTATACTATAAGAGCTAGAATTGAAGCTGCTGTAGCTAGAGGACTATAATCTTATAACTTTAATGAGAGGTGTATTATTGTGAAATTAAGAAGAACTATGCTATTTATGCCTGGAAATAATCCAGGTATGTTACAAACAGCACCTGTATTTGGTTCAGATGCTGTTATATTTGACTTAGAAGATGCTGTTGCTTTAACAGAAAAAGATGCAGCTAGAATTTTAGTAAGTGAAGCTTTAAAAACTATGAAATATGATACAGTAGAGGTAGTAGTTAGAGTAAATCCTTTGTCTACTCCATTTGCTGATAAAGATATTGACGTTATAGCTAGGCTTAAACCTGACGCTATTCTACTTCCAAAAGCTTGTCCAGAAGATATAACTGAACTTGATAGAAGATTAAATAAAATAGAAGAAGAAGAAGGATTTGAACATGGAAGTATAAAAATCCATCCACTAGTTGAAACTACTTATGGAGTTGAAAAAGTATATGAAACTATAAAAGCTAGTCCTAGAGTAATTTCTGTTCTACTTGGTGGAGAAGATCTTGCAGTGGATTTAGGAGTTAAAAGAACTAAAAACTCTGATGAATTATTATATGCTAGAACTAAAATTATAAATGCTTGTAAGGCTTGCAAAGTTGATGCTATAGATACTCCATTTACAGACACAAACGATTATGAAGGACTTATGGCTGATACATTAAAAGCTAAGATGCTTGGATTTACAGGAAAATTAAGTATTAATCCTAGACAAATAGATACTATCCACAAAGGATATGCACCTTCTGAGGCTGAAATTACTCATGCTCAAAGAGTTATGGCTGCAAAAGAAGAAGCTGCTAAACAAGGACTTGGAGTTTTCTCATTAGATGGTAAAATGGTTGACCTTCCTATTATCAACAGAGCTATTCATACTTTAGATATGGCTAAATTAATGGGACTTATTGATTAATTATTGAGGCGAGGTGTTTTTAAATGAAAAATATTTTAGGAAGAGAGGTTCCTGATTTTATAGAAGGATATGGAAAAGTAACTCATTACAATGGGTATCTTGCTAATACAATAGGAGTGGTTAAGAAAAATTGTAATTTTAAAACTGTAACCCCTGAAGATAATAAATTATATACTGATTTATCAATATTGATGGATAAGCTTCCACTTAAAGATGGTATGACTGTTTCTTTTCATCACCACTTAAGAAATGGAGACTATGTTTTAAATTTAATAATGGCTGAAATTGCTAAAAGAGGATATAAAGATATCACATTAGTTGCAAGTTCTATTTTCCCTTGTCATAAACCTGTAGTAGAATATATGGAAAAAGGAATAGTTACTCAAATATATGCTGGATATATGTCTGGACCTGTAGCTCAAGCTATATCTGAAGGTAAATTACAAAAACCTGCAGTTATGCACACTCATGGTGGAAGAGCTAGAATAATGGAAACAGGAGAAGTCGAAGTAGATATTGCTTTTGTTGCAGCTCCAACTTCTGATGAATACGGAAATATTAATGGAGTAGATGGAAAATCAGCTTGTGGAGCTTTAGGATATGCTCATTCTGATGTAGAAAATGCTAAATTAGTAGTAGCTATTACTGATAATTTAGTTCCATTTCCAAATCCTACTATAGAAATCAATCAAACTTTAATTGACTATGTTTTAGTAATAGATGCTATTGGAGACCCTAAAGGAATAGTTTCTGGAACTACTCAAATAACTAAAAATCCTATTGGTTTAAAAGTTGCAGACTTAACTGCTAAATTTATAGAGCAATCTGGATATTTAAAAGATGGCATGAGTTTCCAAACAGGAGCTGGAGGAATATCTCTTGCAGTTGCTGCTGAAGTTAAAAACTTAATGAAATCTAAAAATATTGTAGGTAGTTTTGCTGCTGGAGGAATTACTGGATATATAGTTGATATGTATAAAGAGGGATTATTTAAAGCATTATTTGATGTACAATGTTTTGATCTAAATGCTATTAAATCAGCTAAAGAAAATCCTAATCATATAAAAATGTCTGCTTCTATGTATGCTAATGCTAATAATAAGGGTTCTGTTGTAAATAAACTTGATATAGTTATTCTCGGTGCTACTGAAATGGATACTAATTTCAATGTAAATGTTACTACTGGTTCTGATGGTATTATCATGGGGGGGTCTGGAGGACACAGTGATACAGCTGCTGGTTCTAAACTTTGTATTATTGTTTCTCAACTAGTCAATGCTAGAATATCTGTTGTAAAAGATAGAATTACTACTGTAACTACTCCAGGAGAAACAGTTGATGTACTTGTTACTGAAAGAGGTATCGCTATCAATCCATTAAGAAAAGATTTAATTGAAAAATTTAAAAACTCTAATTTACCAATTAAAACTATTGAAGAGTTAAAAGAAATAGCAGAATCAATGACTGGCAAAGAAAAGCCTATAGAATTTGAAGATAGAATTGTCGCTATTGTTCAATATAGAGATGGATCAGTTGTAGATGTAGTAAGACAAATCAAGAAATAATTTTTCATTATTTTTAATTTTTTTTCATTATTTTATTGTTTTTGATTGACAAATTTTTTAAAAATAGTTAAAATACTCCTTGTGTTATAATTATATAAATTAAGGAGAAAAAAATGAGTCAAAATAATCATGTTAAAATTGAAGTAGCAGATCCTTCAGCACTTGGACTTTTAGGACTTGCTATTGTTACTTTCGTAGCTTCAGCTAATAAATTTGGAATTGTAAGTGGAGTATCACTTGTTATTCCTTGGGCAATATTTTTAGGAGCTTTTGTACAACTTATAGCATGTTTAAACGATATAAAACATGGGAATGTATTTGGTACTACTGCCTTTGGTGGATATGCTTTCTTTTGGTTTGGAATGGCTATGAGTTGGATGATACAACTTGGAGTATTTGGTGAAACAATGAAAGCTGCTGCTGACCCAAAAGCTTTTGGATTCGTATTTTTAGGTTATTTAATTTTTACACTATATATGACAATAGGGTCTATTGAAACTAACAAGACATTACTTATTATTTTTATCTTAATAGATTTCTTATTTATAGGATTAGCACTTTCATCTTTTGGAATAGCTTATCATTACACTCATATGTTAGCTGCTATATCAGAATTATTAATTGCTCTTATGTCATTTTATGGTTCTGCTGCAAATGTTTTAAATAAAACTTTTGGAAGAGAATTTTTACCACTTGGAAAACCATTAGGAATATTTAAAAATAGTGAAAGAAATAATATACAATTAGATAAATCTCCTATCTCAGTAGAGATATTTAATAAATAATTATTGACTTTTTTAGTATTTAATGATATAATATTTTGTAAATTTAAAATGTAGACCATCAAGAGAGATTGAGGGACTGGCCCTATGACATCTCAGCAACCTGCTTTTACAAGTGTGGTGCTAACTCCTGATAGATGGATGAGAAACTTGGACTTGACTTATGAGCCCTTCATCTATCTAGGTGAAGGGATTTTTTATTAATATTTTTGTTTAATTTTTAGGAGGAAAATAAAAAATGAAAAATTTAACTTATTTTACATCTGAATTCGTATCACCTGGACACCCTGATAAAGTATCTGACCAAATATCTGATGCTGTATTAGATGCTTGTCTTGCTGATGACCCTAGTTCAAGAGTAGCTTGTGAAGTTTTCTGTACTACTGGACAAGTTATTGTTGGTGGGGAGATTACTACTTCTACTTATATTGATATCCAAGATATAGTTAGAAAAAAGATAGATGAAATTGGATATAGAGAAGGAATGGGATTTGACTCTAACTGTGGTGTTTTAAACGCCATACATGCTCAATCACCTGATATCGCTATGGGAGTAGATGTTGGTGGAGCTGGAGACCAAGGAATAATGTTTGGTGGAGCTGTAAAAGAAACTCCAGAACTTATGCCACTTGCTTTAGTTTTAGCTAGAGAAATTCTTGTAAGATTAACTAAAATGACTAGAAGTAAAGAATTAGCATGGGCTAGACCTGATGCTAAGGCTCAAGTAACTTTAGCTTATGATGAAAATGGAAAGATTGACCACGTTGATACAATAGTACTATCTGTACAACACAATCCTGATGTAACTCAAGAGCAAATAAAAGCTGATGTTAAAGAGAAAGTAATAAGACCTGTACTTGAAGCATATAATTTAAATCCAGCTGATGTTAAAAAATATCATATCAATCCAACTGGAAGATTCGTTATAGGAGGACCACACGGAGATACAGGACTTACTGGAAGAAAAATCATAGTAGATACTTATGGTGGATACTTCAGACATGGTGGAGGAGCATTCTCAGGAAAAGACCCTTCAAAAGTTGACAGATCAGCAGCTTATGCAGCAAGATGGGTAGCTAAAAACATAGTAGCAGCAGATTTAGCAGATAAATGTGAAGTACAATTATCTTATGCAATAGGAGTAGTAGAACCTACATCAGTAAAAGTAGATACATTTGGAACAGGAAAAGTAAGTGAGATAGAGCTTGCTGAAGCTGTTAAAAAAGTATTTGATTTAACACCAAGAGGAATAGAAAAATCATTAGAATTAAGAAGCGGAAAATTCAAATATCAAGACTTAGCAGCATTTGGACATATTGGAAGAACTGACTTAGATATTCCTTGGGAAAAAACAAATAAAGTTGAAGAATTAAAAGCTATATTAAATAAATAGTAAAATTTGAAGAAGTTATGAGATTATATACTATAATTTTATAACTTCTTTTTTTATTTATTAAAATTAAAAATATTTTTTCAAAAAAATATTGACTTTTTTTTAAAAAAGGTGTATTCTTAACACATGGATTTAATTTTTATGGAGGCAGGTTATGAAGTTTCACATTTTTGGTTTAACTGCACAATTTAATAATAACAATAATAATATGTCGAGGTTTGGACTTTAAGTAGTATATTTTCTGCTTGTGGTACAAATCTTTTTCGAGTTTAACTGATTTGTACCCGACCTTGTTTAATAGCCATTCGGGTACAACCGAATGGCTTTTTTAATTAATAAATAACTGTTAAGGAGTGATATATATGATAAAAACTTATGATTGTAAACTTGATTTATTTGAAACGGAAGTAGCTATAAAAAAAGTTAAGGACTTTTTTGAGAGAGCTCTAGCTTATGAATTAAACCTTACTAGGGTATCTGCACCTCTTTATGTTAGAAAATCTTCTGGTTTAAATGATGACTTAAGTGGAGTAGAAAGACCTGTAAAATTTGATACTCATTGGGATAGAAATGAAGAGTATCAAATTATACATTCGCTTGCTAAATGGAAAAGAATGGCTCTTAAAAGATATAAGTTCCCTGTACATACAGGATTATATACAGATATGAACGCTATTAGAAGAGATGAAGATTTAGATAATATCCACTCTATGTATGTTGACCAATGGGACTGGGAGCTTATAATAAACAAAGAAGAAAGAACAACTGAAACATTAAAAGCTATTGTAAAAGATATCTACAAAGCTCTTAGAAAAACAGAAGAGTTTATCAATAGAGAGTACCCTGTATTTTCTACAAAATTACCTGAAGATATTTTCTTTATAACTTCTCAAGAATTAGAAGATGCTTATCCAGAACTTACAGCAAAAGAGAGAGAAAATGAAATTTGTAAAGTACACAAAGCTGTATTTATCTCTCAAATAGGAAAAACTTTAAGATCAGGTAAAAAGCATGATGGAAGAGCTCCTGACTATGATGACTGGGAATTAAATGGAGATATCTTAGTATGGAACCCTGTATTAGAACAAGGTTTTGAGCTTTCATCTATGGGAATTAGAGTTAGTGAAGAGAGCTTACAACTTCAATTAAAACTTGATGGCAAAGAAGAAAGAAAAGAATTACCTTTCCACAAATCTTTAATAGCTAAAGAGTTACCTTATACTGTTGGTGGTGGAATAGGACAATCAAGAATTTGTATGTTTTTCTTAGAAAAATTACATATAGGAGAGGTACAAGCATCTATATGGCCAGAGGAAATGGTAGAGGAATTTGCTAAAATAGGAGCTCATTTCCTATAATATTATCTTAGTAAAAAAAGGGTCTATTGTAATAATTTACAATAAACCCTTTTTTTATTATTTACTATTTTTTTCTATTTTTCTTGTCCAAATACAAATTAATCCAGTAATCACTATAAATATTAAAGTTATTATTAATGCTCTCATTTTTATAAATTCTCCACCATATAAAATTCCTAACTTAGAGAAAATTACATAGATATAAACTAATAATGCCATCAATATAACTGATACTGTATATCTATACTCCCATGGTTCAATAGGAACCTCATATCTAACTGGTAAACTATACTCTTTTTTAGGAGGGATAATTTTATCAACTACATAAATTATTATTAAACAAATTACAAATAAAATTGCTACTACATATAAAAAATGTAATTTAAAGCTTCCTATAAATTGAGTATATCCATAAACTATTACGAAGAATCCCATACTTATTTTTGCTGCTAAAGCACTAGCTTTTCTACTAAATATTCCTACTAAAACTATTATAGCTATTGGTACACTAAATAGTCCAGCAACTTTTTGTATAAACTCAAATAACCCACCAGAAGATTTAGATATAAATGGAGCTACTATCATTGAAAATACTGCAAGAATAGTTCCAAAATATTTACTAATTTTTATTAAGTACTCCTCACTTGCTTCTGGTTTAAATAGTGGCTTATAAATATTTAAACTAAATATTGTAGAAGCAGAGTTTAAAGCTGAGTTAAAAGAACTTAATACTGCTCCAAATAATACAGCACCAAAGAAACCTGTCATATAAGTAGGAAGTAATTTATTTACTAAAGTTGGATATACTATGTCTCCACCTATTTCATTTCCATAGATACAATAAGCTATTATTCCAGGTACAACTAATATCAATGGAGCTACCACTATCTTTAATAATGCTGTTAACAGAACCCCTTTTTGCCCTTCTTTTAAAGATTTAGCTCCCAATGCTCTTTGAATTATAGCTTGGTTAGTACACCAATAATATAGAGCTGTTATTCTCATTCCTGTAATAGCTGCTCCAAAAGGTGCTTGTGAATCTTTACCTCCTATAGTATTTAGCTTTTCAGGTGCATGTTGGAAAATATATTCCATACCCTTTAACATACTTCCATCTCCTAAATATATAAATCCAAGAACAGGTATTGCTAGTCCTCCTATTACTAAACCAACTCCATTGACAGTATCAGATACTGCAACAGCTTTTAATCCACCAAATATTGCATATATACTTCCTATTATTCCTATAAGCCAAACAGATAAAACTATTGCACTCTCTTGTGAAATTCCAAATATTCCAGGAATATCAAAAAGTTTCATCATAGCTATTGAACCAGAATATAGTACTGTTGGTAAAAATGCTATTCCTAAAGTTAATAAGAAGAATATACTTACAATATTTCTAACTGATTTGTCATATCTTTCTTCCAAAAATTCTGGAACTGTTGTAATAGAACCTTGTAAATATTTAGGTAAAAAATATATTGCCAAAATAACTATACCAATAGATGCTCCAGATTCCCAAGCTATTACTGCAAGTCCACTTTTAAATCCCTGTGCATTAAGCCCTACCATCTGTTCAGTAGATAGATTTGTTAACATCATTGAACCAGCAATTACTGTTGCACTTAAACTTCTACCTCCTAAGAAATAACCACTCTCTGTTTTCAAATCGTCATCTTTTGTAAGATACCAAGAGATTACAGCAACTAGAGCTGTAAAGAACACGAAAGTTCCCAGTGTAAAAACCATATTCCTCACTCCTTAAAATTTATTAATATTGATTACTTAATTTAATTACCAGTTTGCTGTTCTTTTTGATAATGGGTCACTACACTCCATCATTCTATAGCAAGCTTTTAATAAAAGCTCATTTTTTAATTGTAAGTATTCCTCTTTAAAGAAAAGGTTTGTTGTTTCTTGAGGGTCTACTTCTAAGTCATACATCTCCCCATACTCTTCATTCATAAATAAATTTAATTTATATCTCTTATCTCTATAGCTTTTAACCATTATTCCTCTATCTCTAGCATCATAGGTTACTATTGCAGATTTTTTTACCCTCTCTTTATCTATTTTTTGTAAAATATTTTTTAAGCTTTCTCCTTGAATACCATATGGAACTTCTTTTCCTATTAATTCTAAAATAGTTGGAACAATATCAATATTTTCTACTATTTCATCTGAAGTTACAGATTTTTCTACTCCTTTTCCCCAAAACAATAAAGGTACTTTTATTAAGTTATCATACATAAATGGTCCCTTTTGTAAAAGTCCATAATCTCCCATATACTCTCCGTGATCACTTGTAAAAATAATTATAGTATTATCTAATTCTCCTTTCTTCTCTAGCTCTTCTCTTATCTTTCCTATTTCTTGGTCTATAAAAGTTATCATAGCATAATAATATCTTGTATATTCTTCTATCTTTTCATCAGAAAGTTTATGCTGCTCACCACCACCAGGCCAATATCCTCTTTCTCCTTGTCTCTTTAGGTATTCTGGTCTCTCATTACAAAATTTATCTTTTGAGATAGGAGAATCTATTTCTACTCCATCATACATTCTAGCAAACTTTTCAGCTGGATCAAATGGATGGTGTGGGTCTACAAAATTTGTCATCATAAATAATGGTTTATTAAAATCGTGTTTTCTTATTGCTTCACAACTCTTCATTCCTATCCAATAAGTTTGATTAAACTCTTCTGGCAAAGGATTTATTCCATCATTTCCCTTACCTACTTCTAAATGATATCCATTTTCAGCTAAAAAATCTAAATATTTTCCCTGTTTATCATCTTCTGTAATATAAGTTTCATCAAAACCATAATAAGTCTTATCTCTTTCTCTTACTCTATCTCTTACTTCTACCTCTTCATAATTATTATCAAAATCTTTTAACTGAGGTCTGAAATGCATCTTTCCAACGCCTATATTGTAATATCCCTCACCTTTTAACCAATCAGCTAAAGTAATCTCATTTTCATCTAAACAAGTTCCAATATTCCAAGCTCCTGTATTCATAGGATATCTTCCTGTAAAGATTCCTGCTCTTGATGGAGTACACACTGGACTACTACAAAATGAATTTGTAAATACTGTTCCTTCCTTTGCCATCATATCCAAATTAGGAGTTATCACTTTAGAATTTATATATCCAATAGCATCAGCTCTCATTTGGTCAGTTGTTATTAGTACTATATTTGGTTTTTTATTCAACTTTTTCACTCTCCTTCATAATACTTTTAAAATATTTACTATTAATAAAATTATCTATTCCATACCTCAATGCACCTTTAAGAATAATATTTTCACTATACTCCCTCTTAATTATCTCTATCTCTTTTTCCTTTATTAATAAATTATTTTTTATTACTCTTCTCAATTCTTTCCAGAAAAAATCTTCTAAATAGGTTATTTTTCCAGTTATAATTATTTTCTCTACTCCTCCTAATATATCTAGCCATAAAATTAAAGAAGAAAGAGGTGTTATCATATCCATAATCTCTTTTCTAAACATCTTTTCATTTTTATTTGCTTTTTTTAAAATTTCTTCATAAGTTAAGTCTAGTCCATAATTTTTCTTTATCTTTTCCTCTATTCTCCAATTTGCCATAATAGTTTCAACACAACCTTTATTTCCACAAACACAAATTAAAGAATTTTCTGAAAAGTCAAAAGGAATATGTCCTATTTCCTTTGTTTCTAAATTTATTTGATTTTTTTCTCTATCATATCTAACTATTGTAGATCCTACTCCATTTTCTATATTAAGAATTGCAAAACTCTCATTTTGATGCTCTTCAATTTGAGAGTAAGCTATCATATTTACCCCATTTTCTAAAAATACTGATATACCAAATTCTTCTTCAAATATCTCTTTTAAATTTATATTTTTCCAATGATAATAAGTAGATATTTTAGCAATTCCTTTTTCAGAATCAACTATTCCATTCATTCCTATACTAATTAACATTACTTCATTTTCAGATAAAATATCTCGTATTATCTTTTTAGTTGCTTTTAAAATACTAATATTCTCTTCTACTAAAAGATTAAATCCCTTTTTTTCATTTCCATCTACATCCATCAAAGATAGTACTACTTTATCTAATCCAAAATAAATGGTTAAAATATTTTTTATTATCTCTCTATTTATTTTTAAATATCTTTCCTTTTTTCCAACACTATTTTTTTCTACTACTTCATCTTCAAAGATCAATTTTCTTTCTATTAAATTAGTTACTAATTTGCTTACTCCCATTTTGGAAATATTTAAAAATTTAGTTAACTCATTTCTTGTAGCTTTTTTATTTACAAATATATAATATAAGATTTTTTCTTTATTATCTTTTCTCATATTTGTCACTCCTTATGTGCTAAGTATAACTCTTTTTTCATTTTATTTGTATATATAAAATATCATTTTTATTGTTTTAGAACAATTATTATTAAACTAATTTGTAAACTTTTTTACTAATTAAAGTTATTTCTCATTTCTATTAGTAAACTAAAAAAGGGGCTGTTACAAACATAGCCCCTTTTTTTCTACTTTCTTGTATTTTCTTTAAAAATTCTCATAATATTTGTAGCAGTAAATATTCCTACTGCCATAGCGCCAGCTATAATAAAAGTACTTATTCCTTTCTCAAGTGCAAGAGGATAATTTTTATTAATAAGATTATACATCATATAATAAATTCCACCTCCAGGTGCAAGAGGTATTAAAGCTGCTATTAATATAGTTGTTACTGGTGTTTTTAATTTTCTAGCAACTATCTCTGAATAAAGAGAAAGACATAACGTTGCTATAAAGTAATTTGGTCCATCTGTCAAATTATAATTTTTTCCTAAAAGATATACAACCCAACTTATTCCACCTGCTATCCCTGTGTGAAAAAGATTTCTATTTTTAATATTAAACATTATTCCAAAACCAATAGTAGTTATTATAGCTGCTATTATCTGCACTATCCAATTATTAAAATATATATCTATCATATTGTACCTCCTAATCTTAAGAAAATATTTAATGCTACTCCAGAACCTACAGCAATAGAAGTTCCTATCATAGCAACTTCCATAAGTCTAGACATACCTGTAACTAAATCTCCAGCAAAAATATCTCTCATAGAATTAATAAATGCAACTCCTGGTACTAATATCATTAATGTTGATATAATTGTAATTGATGCCCCTACAGTAAGTCCTGTATAATGAAAAAAACAGGCTACCACTGTAGCTATAAATCCACAAAGTAAATTAGTAAAAAAAGTTCCTAAATTAAGTTTATCTGAAATTTTTGAGAATATTGCTATAGCTAATCCAGATAAAAAAGAAGCTAAAAAATCATTTATATTTCCTAAAAAAAGTATGGAAAAAAATGAAGCCCCTATACAATTTCCTGCAATGTTTACTAAAAAAGAATATGGTTTTTCCTTAGTTATATTTTCTAGTTCTTTTTCTAGATTCTCAATATCATAATTTCCAATATTTTTTATTAGTGTAGAGACTTTATATACCTTATCAAGATTAGTATTTCTTGATTTTACTCTTCTCACTAAAGAAATAATTTCGCCATTTAAATTTTCAAAAGTTATAATTATACAAGTAAGAGTAGCAAAACATTGAGGATAAAATCCAAAATATTCAGCTACTGCACATACACTATTTTCAACCCTATATACTTCTGAACCATTTTCTAAAAGTGCTTCTCCTACATCTCCAGCAAGATTTAACACCCTATATTCAAATTTTTTATCCATACTCAACTCCTAAATTTATAATCTATTCAATAAATTATATCACGGGATATTAATACTGAAAAGAAAATTTAATAAATATGTTTAAATATAATTAACATCTTTTTTATTATTTTTTTCTAAAATATCCTTTTGATAATTTTTAGATATTCTCATCATATTTTCAATAAAATCCAAATAATATTTTTCTAATTCTTTATTTACTAAAATTTTACAATTTCTCTCTATTACTTCTTTTTCTCTTCCAGCATCTAAAATTTGTAAATTATTTTCCATTTTATAAATAATTACATCTTCCATTTGCTTCATTCTCTCTTCAAAAAGCTTAGTTATCTCTTTATCTATTCTATTTATCTCTTTTCTTGCATTTTCTAATTTATTCATACAATTACCTCTTTTAAAAAATTTTAAAAACTACACCCTCAATTTTTAAATTTTAGGTGTAGTTTTCTTTTAATCTCTTAATTTTTTGTTTTACATTCTTTCTAATGTTTTAATTCCAAGTAAATCCAATCCATCTTTTATAGTATCTCCAGCTACTTTAGCAAGTAATCCTCTTGAGAATAAAATCTCATCTTCCTGATTAAGTATTGGACAACTATTGTAGAAGCTATTAAACTTCTTAGCTAATTCAAATAGATAATCAGCTATTACATTTGGCTTAAATGTTTCAGAAGCTTTTATTACTGCCATAGGGAAGGCAGCTATATGATTAGCTAAAGCTCTTTCTTGAGGAGTTTTTACTAATATAGTTTTAGTAAAATCTATTCCTTTACCTTCCGATTCTGCCTTTCTTAAAATAGATTGAATTCTAGCATATGAGTATTGAAGATATGGAGCAGTATTTCCTTCAAAACTTAAAATTTTATCCCATTCAAATATTATTGGACTTTGTCTATTTTGAGATAGATCAGCATATTTTATAGCTCCTACTCCAACTATTTCAGCTATATTATCTTTTTCTTCAAATGATAAATCTGGGTTTTTCTCATTTACTATATCATAAGCTCTCTTTTTACCCTCATCCATTAGTTGCTCAAGTCTAATTACATTTCCTTTTCTTGTAGAGAATACTCCATCAGCAAATCTCATTATTCCAAACCAGATATGATGTTTAGGAACATTCCATCCTAACATATCTGTTATTTTAAAGAATTGTTTAAAGTGGTCTTGTTGTCTCTCATCTGTTAAATATATTATTTTATTAATATTATAGTTATCTTTTCTAAATTTTACAGTAGCTATATCAGATGTAGAATATAGGAAAGCACCATCTTTCTTTTGTACTATACATGGGAATAGGTTATCTTCCTCTGGGAAGAATACTACTTTAGCTCCATCATCTTCTACTGCTATTTTCTTTTCTACTAATTCTTCAATTACACCTTGCATCATATCATGATAGAATGACTCTCCATAATAAGTATCAAAATGAACATCTAATCTTCCATAAAGCTTTGCATACTCATCTAATGATACTTTTATAAATTCTTTCCAAAGAGCAAAGTTTTCTTCATCTCCGTCTTGTAACTTTTTAAGTTCAAGTCTAGCTTCTTCTTCAAGCTCCGGATGTTCCTCAGATTGCTTTGTAAACTCTACATATACTCTTTCAAGCTCTTCTATAGCATTAGTTTCATAAGCTTCTCTATCTAACCATCTTCTATATCCTATAATAAGCTTTCCAAACTGAGTTCCCCAATCTCCTATATGATTATCAGCTACAACATGATAACCTAAATATCTATAAATTCTTGCTATTGAGTCACCAATTATTGTTGAACGTAAATGTCCTATATGCATTCTTTTAGCTATATTAGGAGAAGAGAAATCTATTACTACATCTCCCTCTCTATTTAAGAAAGAAAAATCATAATTTTCTTCTCTAGATTTTTTTAATAGCTCTCCTAAGTATTCACTTTTTAAAAATATATTTATAAATCCTGGTCCAGCTATCTCTAATTTTTCTATTACACTATTCTCTACTAAATTATCTACTATTTCTTGAGCTATTGCTCTTGGATTATTTCCTATTATTTTAGAGTTCATCATAGCAAAGTTAGTTTGAAAATCTCCAAATTTTTCATTTGTAGCTACTGATATCTCTATTTTTTTTAATTCTTTATCTCCATATAATTTTTGTACTGTTTCTTCAAAAATTCTAGCTATCTCTTTATCTATAATATGCATCTCTTCACCTTCTTTTTCAACATATTTTGTGACATTTTCCTTAAAAATAAAAAAAAGGGACAAAGTCCCAAAAGAAAAGCTCCAACCTACCGTCTTCAATACAGTTTTAGTCGCCAAAACCATAAGTGGTAGTCAGTTACTAACAGCATACAGAGTCCGTAATCAACTTAAGCTCTAAGCTATTCGTGACTTTGCTGAGCTACTGAAAGCAGCGCCAACCCCGTGACGACATTAGGCCCAAAACCTCAAGAAATAACGAGTAGGTCAGAAATCTATTCTTATTAAGGAAATTATATCACTTATTTATAAATTTTTCAAGTATTAAAATTTTTTTCTTTTTTATTACTTTTCTATTTTTTCTTCTTCTTTATAAGTTACAGCAATATTTAGCTCATCTAATTGCTCTTTGTCAACAAAATTTGGTGCTTCTGACATTAAACATTGCCCTTTATTTGTTTTAGGGAAAGGAATGACCTCTCTTATAGAAGCTTCTTTTAACATTACCATTAGCCATCTGTCTATTCCAAAAGCAAGTCCTCCATGAGGTGGTGCTCCATATTTGAAAGCATCTACAAAGAATCCAAACTTCTCTCTAGCTTCTTCATAAGATAATCCTAATCTTTCAAACACTTTGTTTTGGATTTCAGGATTAAATATTCTTATAGAACCTCCTCCTATTTCAAATCCGTTTAATACCATATCATAAGTGTTAGTTCTAATACCTTCAGTTTGTCCACCTAAGAAAGATTCCATATCTTCTGCTTTGATAGAAGTGAATGGATGGTGCTCAGCTTTGTATCTTCCCTCTTCTTCATCATAAGTAAACATTGGGAAATCTACTACCCATAGGAATTTAAACTCATCATTATTAATTAAATCTAACTCTTTTCCTATTCTAAGTCTCATAGCTCCTAAAGCTCCATATACTACTTTTGCTTTATCAGCTATTATTAAAATTACATCTCCTGGATTTGCTTCAGCCTTAGCTATGATAGCTTTTATTTCCTCTTCTGAGAAAAATTTAGCTATTGGAGAAGTTATAGCTCCATCTTCAGCTATTTTTATGTATGCCATTCCCTTTGCACCAAAATATCTTTTAGCATGCTCTTCATACTCTCCAAGAACTTTTCTTGAGAATTTTTCAAAAGCTTTTGGAGCTGTTATACACTTTATAATTCCACCATTGTCAGCTACATCTTTAAATGCTTTGAATCCACAATTTTTAGCTATCTCTGTTAAATCTTTTAGCTCCACTCCAAATCTTACATCTGGTTTGTCAGAACCAAATCTTGCCATAGCTTCAGCATAAGGCATTCTTGGGAATTTATAATCAGCAACTTCTCCTGTTATTGCTGTAAATACATTCTTAGCTAATCCCTCTATTGTATTCATTACATCATCCATCTCAACAAATGACATCTCTACGTCTAATTGAGTGAATTCAAATTGTCTATCTGCTCTTAAGTCCTCATCTCTAAAACATTTAGCTATTTGGAAATATCTCTCTACTCCAGCTATCATTAAAAGTTGTTTAAATAATTGTGGAGATTGAGGTAATGCATAAAAAGTTCCTGGATTGATTCTACAAGGTACTAAAAAGTCTCTTGCTCCTTCTGGAGTAGATTTATTTAATAATGGAGTATCCACATCGATAAATCCCTCTTTATCCATATAATTTCTAATAGCCATTATCATCTTATGTCTCATTCTAAGATTATTTAACATCTTAGGTCTTCTGATATCTAAATATCTATATTTTAATCTGATATTTTCATTTAAATTATCCTCTGTTCCAGTTATTTGGAATGGTAATACATCACAGTTATTTAAGATAGTTAGTTCAGTAGCAAATACTTCTATCTCTCCAGTTGGGATATTCATATTTTTACTATGTCTTTCTCTTACAGTTCCTACTACTCTTATAACTGCTTCATTTCTTAATTTTTGAGCTTGTTCTACAACATCCTTTGGAGCTACATCTATATCAAAAACTACTTGAGTTTTTCCCTCTCTATCTCTTAAATCGACGAAAGTTAATCCTCCTAAGTCTCTAGTTGTATCTACCCAACCAGATAGTGTAACTGTCTGTCCGATATTTTCTTTTCTTAATTCACCAAGATTATGAGTCCTGTAAATCATTCTTACCCTCTCCTTAATATACTTGAAAACTAAAAATTATTCTATATTATATAACTCTTAAGTTTCCATATCTAATTACAATATAATTATTATTTACTTATTAATTATCTCAATAGCTTTTTCTAAGCTCATCTCTTCTTGTGTTCTAGCACTAAAATCTTTTAGTACCACAACATCTTTATTCATCTCATCTTCTCCAACAATTATACAGTATTTTACTGCTAATTTGTCAGCTTTTTTCATATGAGATTTCATTCCTTTAGAGTTAAAATCAACAAAAGTTTTTATTCCATTATCTCTTAAAATTTTAGCTATTTTTAATCCAAACTCTTGAGTATTTTCTCCTAACCAAGCTACATATACATCTGGATTATTTTTAGGATAATCTTCAAGAAGCATCATCATTCTCTCTACTCCAGCAGCAAATCCTACAGCTGGTATATCCTTATCTCCTAACTGCTTTAATAGGTTATCATATCTTCCACCACCTAATACAGTTCCTTGAGCTCCTAATTTATTAGTTACTATCTCATAAACAGTACTTGAATAGTAGTCAAGTCCTCTTACAAGTCTTGAATCTTCTACATATTTCACTCCAAAAATATCTAAATATTTTTTTACTGTTTCATAATGAGCTCTTTCCTCTTCATTTAATGAATCTATTATACTAGGAGCATCTTTAGTAAGCTCTTTACACTTGTCAACTTTACAATCTAGAACTCTTAAAGGATTTTTCTCCATTCTCATTCTACAATCTTCACAAAGTTCTTCTTTCATTGGCTCTAAGAAATTTAATAGCATCTCTCTATACTTAGTACGAGAAGCATTAGTTCCTACAGAGTTAATGTGCACCTCTAAATCTGTAATTCCTAATTTTTCTAATAGAGAGTAACTCATAGCAATAACTTCAGCATCTAATATAGGTGAGCTTTCTCCTAAAACCTCTACTCCTATTTGGTTAAACTCTCTTTGTCTTCCTGCTTGAGGTCTCTCATATCTAAACATTGAACCATTATAGTAATATTTAGTAACATCTTCTTTTCCATAGATAGCATTCTCTAGATACGATCTTACAACAGAAGCTGTATTTTCAGGTCTTAAAGTTAAGCTTCTATCTCCTCTATCCTTAAAAGTATACATCTCTTTCTCTACTACATCTGTTCCCTCTCCAATTCCTCTTTTGAATAAATCAGTCTCTTCAAATATTGGAGTTTTTATAAATGTATATCCATAACTTTCAAATATCTCTTGAGCTGTCTTAGATATATATGTATATTTTACTGCATCTTCTCCAAAAATATCCTTTGTTCCTCTAGCAGCTTTTATAAGTTTCATTACTTCACCTCTTCTATTTTCCCCATAATTTTTCTAACTTTTCTTTTATGAGTTTTTCATTTTTATTATCTCCAGGAATATAATATTTCCTTTTTTTATTACTATATTTTTGTTTTACAAAATTTCCTTGATAATCATGTGGATATAAATATCCTTTTGGATTATGACAAATATTTTGTGGAACAGCTTCCATATCTCCATTTTCAATATCCTCTAAAGCTTTAGCTATTCCCATATAACAAGAATTACTCTTAGTAGAAATAGCTATATAGATTACAGCTTGAGCTAAAATTATTCTAATTTCTGGCATACCTATTCTTTCACTTGCCATCATAGCACTATTAGCTACAAGCATAGCCTCTGGATTAGCCATTCCTATATCCTCACTAGCATGTACCACAAGGCGTCTAGCTATATATCTTGGGTCCTCTCCTCCAGCAAGTAATCTCCCTAGCCAATAAAGAGCTGAGTCTGGGTCACTTCCCCTCATACTCTTTATCATAGCTGAAATTAAGTTATATTTATCTTCAGCTTTATGATATGAAGCTTGTCTTGTTCTAAAGATTTCTAATACCTCTTCTAATTTCAAATCTGTACAACTATTTTTATAGAGCTCAAGATAATTTAAAGCTATTCTACTATCCCCTTGAGATATATCTAAAATACACTCTATTATTTCATCTGATACATCTTTTAACTCTAATTTTTCTATTCCTCTTCTAACTATTTTCTCAATATCTTTCCTCTCTAAAGCTTTAAATTCAAAAATCATAACTCTTGAAAGTAAGGCATTATTAAGAGAATAATAAGGGTTTTCAGTAGTAGCTCCTATAAGAGTAATAGTTCCATTTTCACAATAAGAAAGAAGAGCGTCTTGTTGCATCTTATTAAACCTATGTATCTCATCTAAAAAAAGTATTGTCTTCTTGCCATAAAACTCTATACTCTTTTTAGCCCTCTCTACTACTTCTCTCAAGTCATTTAAAGAAGCTGTAGTGGCATTTAAAGTTTCGAAATTACTATTGATACTTTTAGAAATTATCTCTCCTAGAGAACTTTTTCCACAACCAGGTGGTCCATAAAAAATTGAATTAGAGATATTTTGTCTTTCTATAAGTTTTCTAAGTATTCCTCCCTTTCCTAAAAGTTTTTCCTGCCCTATAAAATCCTCTAAACTTTGTGGACGTAACTTCATAGCTAAAGGCTTTACTACTTCATAATTATTTCCAAATAGATTATTTGTCATTCTATCATCTACCTATAAAAAAGACGTATTGAACCCAATACGCCTTTTACTCTATTTTACTAAGTATAATAAAAGTGCACTAACGATAAATAGTGTTGCTACAACTTCAGTTGCTCTAGCTAAAGGCCCTCCATCTTTTGATATTCCAAATACAGTGTTTGATGCTCCTAATCCCATACTTGCAGATGTTCCATGGCTCCTGTCTGGTTGTATAAGCACTAATACTATCAATGAAATGGCAAAGATAAATAGTAGAACTGTAAATAAAGTTTCCATCTTATTCCTCCCACAATTTTCTATAAATAATCTATTAGATTATACCATAATCACTCAATCTCGGTCAATAAAAAAACGAGGAAAATTCCTCGTTTTTATTTTATTTAACTATTTTCTGATTCCTAATCTAGCGATTAAGCTTCTGTATCCTTCTAGGTCTTTCTTAGTTAGGTAAGCTAGTAATCTTTTTCTTTGTCCTACCATTTTTAATAATCCTAATCTTGAGTGGAAATCTTTTTTATGAGTTCTTAAGTGCTCAGTTAAGTGGTTGATTTTCTCTGTTAATAGAGCGATTTGTACCTCTGTAGAACCAGTATCTCCTTCAAATTTTCCAAACTCTTTAATTATTTCTGCTTTACTTCTCATAGCCATTTTAAGTTTCCTCCTAAATTATATATTATCTAAGCTAAGTAATACGAGGCTAACCGTAAAACTGAGCCTAAATTCTTTTGTTATTATAGCACAGATTATTGATTTTGTAAAGTATCTTCAGTAGTTTTTTCTTCTACTATCTCCTCTACTTTTTCAGAAAGGATGTCTTCTCCTTTCATTATAGCTTCAAACTCTTCTCTGTTTAAATGTTCTTTTTCTAATAGAGCTTTAGCTACAGCATCTAATCTATCATAGTATTTGGTAATAGTATCTAAAGTCTCTTTATACATAGTTCTTACTATTTTTAATATCTCTTCATCTACTTCTTTACCTGTTACATCACTATAATATTTTTGTTGGAAGTAATCTCCCTCTTTTGTATTATCTAATAATATTGGTCCAAATTTTTCATTCATACCAAATCTTGTTACAATAGCATGAGCTATTGCAGTAGCTCTCTCAATATCATTGCTTGCTCCAGTAGTAATATCTCCAAATACTATTTGCTCAGCAGCTCTTCCCCCATAAAGTATTCTCATCTCATCTAAAAATTCACTCTTAGATTTATAACTTCTATCCTCTTCTGGTAGAGCCATTGTATATCCACCAGCCATACCTCTAGGTACGATAGAAATTTTATGAACAGGGTCAGTATTTGGTAGTGCATAGTGCATAACAGCATGTCCAGCCTCATGATAAGCAGTTATTTTTCTCTCTTTCTCAATAACTTTTTTAGATTTTCTTTCTGGACCTATACTTACTTTTTCTGAAGCTTCTTCTAAATCTTCCATAGTAATCTCTTCTCTATTTTCTCTAGCTGCTAATATTGCTGCCTCATTTAATAAGTTTGCTAAATCTGCTCCAACAAATCCTGGAGTTTTCTTAGCTATTACTCTTAAGTCTACATCTTTAGACAATTTTTTTCCTCTTGCATGTACCTTCAAGATAGCTTCTCTTCCATCAATATCTGGACTATCTACATAAACTTGTCTATCAAATCTTCCAGGTCTCATAAGAGCTCTATCTAAGATTTCAGGTCTGTTTGTAGCTGCTAAAACTATAATAGTTTCCTCATTTCCAAATCCATCCATCTCTACAAGAAGTTGGTTAAGAGTTTGCTCTCTCTCATCATTTCCTCCACCTTGTCCAGAACCTCTTTTTCTTCCAACAGCATCTATCTCATCTATAAAGATTATACAAGGAGCATTTTTTCTAGCCTTATTAAATAGATCTCTAACTCTTGAAGCTCCTACCCCTACGAACATCTCTACAAATTCAGAACCTGACATACTAAAGAAAGGAACTTTTGCCTCTCCAGCCACTGCCTTAGCAAGTAAAGTTTTACCTGTTCCTGGTGCTCCTAATAGAAGTACTCCCTTAGGAATTCTAGCTCCAATATTTTTAAATTTCTCTGGTTCTCTTAAAAATTTTACAACCTCTTCTAACTCTACTTTTGCCTCTGTAATTCCAGCTACATCATCAAAAGTAACCTTAGATACATCTTCTCCATTCTCTTTTGCTTTAGATTTACCCACATTAAATATTTGTGGTCCTCCACCATTTCCCTTTCCCATTTTATTCATCATAAATATCCATACACCAATTAATAGTAGCATTGGGAACCACGAGATTAAAACATTTAAAAGTAGTGGCATCTGTTGTGGTGGTACAGATTTTATAGCTGCACCATTAGCTTCAATAGTTTCAACTAATTTTACATCTCCACCTAATCTATCAGTTATCATTCTAGCACTGAATACTTCTTTTTCATCAGCAGTGTACCCATAGATATACCCCTCTTTTTCATCTACCTTCTTAATTTTTCCATCTTTTACAGACTGAACAAACTCAGTATATGAAATCTCATTGCTAGGAGTTTTACCAGTATCTGATAACATAGCAGGAAGAGACATTACCAATGTTATTATAAATAGTAACATTATAAAACCTTTGAAGTTAAATTTCCCACCTAATTGTTTAAATTTATTCTCTTCATCCTTATCTTTGTTCTTATTATTTTTATTATTATTTTGAGCCATTCCCTCTTTTAATTTATTTCTTAGCTCCTCTTTTCTCTCTTTTACCTCATCTTCAAACTTTTTTTTTCTCTCTTCTTCGTCAGATTTTACTTCTGCTGACTTTTTCTCCTCTTTTTTCTCTTCAACTTGATTTTCTTTCTCTTGTTGAATATCTTTTTCTTGCTCTTCTATCTTTTGATTTTCATTTTCATCAAATAAGTTCTTATCGTTCAATTATTTTGTCCTCCTTACACTTAGCTTAATACATCTTTTTTCTGTACTATTATATTTTTCATTTCCTCTTACTCCTGCTATCCACACAATATTATCATTATGAACTATAAGAGGAATAGAATCTCTTTTTTCCTTACCTATTTTTTCATTTATAAAAATCTCTTTTAACTTTTTTTCCCCCTTCATACCTGTTGGAATGATTTTATCTCCATCTTTTCTCCCTCTTACAATAAGAGTATCTCCTAATTTAAGATTTGTATAAAAGCAGTTTTTATTCTGCTCCCCTCTTTCTACGTACTCTGCTTCTATTATATAATCTCCATATTTAATCTTATTAGGTATTGTAAAAGTAACTTCTTCAATATTATTCTTAATGAGATTTATTTTTTGGATTTTTAATATATTATACTCTTTCTTTAAGATATATTGACTATCTAGAGAAATCTCTTGACTTCCACCTTTTTCTAATATACTTTCAATTAAAGATATTTTTTTTCTATTTACTTCCAAACCATATTTATACAGATATTTACTTAAAATTTTTCCTCTTATACTTTTAGGAAATTTTAAAATGCTCTCTATATTTATAGTTTCATCATAAGAAAACTGTTCTATCTCTTTTTCTATGAAGATATTTATATCTCTTATCTCTTCTATCAGTGAAAAAATCTTATCTTTAAATTTAGGATTATATCTTTTCTCTATAAATGGAATCAAATCAATTCTTATACTATTTCTAGTAAACTCATTCTCTAAATTAGTACTATCTATACAATAAGAGATATTATTCTCATCTAAATAATTTACAATCTCACTTTTATATATCTCAGATATTGGACGAATATATCTATCCCTTTTAGTAGCTATTCCCTCTAACCCAGAAAGTCCTGTTCCTCTTGTAAGTCTAAACATAAAAGTTTCTATCTGGTCATCTTTATTGTGAGCTAATGCTATCTTATTACTATTGCTCTTTTCTAAAACTTCCTTATAAAAACTATATCTTGCTTCACGTCCTGCTTCTTCTAAAGATAATCCCTTCTCTTTCCCAAGAGAAGTAATATTTATCTTTCTAGCAAAAACTTTTAATCCTTTTGACTTTCCATAATTTATAGAAAAATCTTCATCTCTTTGTGCTTCCTCTCCTCTTAGAAGATGATTAATATGAACTAAAACAATATCAAAATCTATCTTCTCTCTTAATTTAAGAAGCATCTCTACTAGAAAAACAGAATCAGGTCCTCCAGAAAAACCAACAACTATTCTATCTCCATTCTCTACCAGAGATTCCTTTTTATTTCTATTTGCTACTCTTTCAAACAAACTCATAAAATCACTCTTTTCATAAAATTATAACATATATCAAAGTATTTTTCCAAAGAATTTTACTTTTCTTCCCTATTATTTTTTTATTACTCTTGTAGCCTTATTTCTATAATCAAAGAACACATATATATCTTCAAACTCTTCAGTGAAAATATTATAACTAAATCTTTCTAGCTCGCTATTTTTATGTCCCTCTCTAATACTTTTATAATTTCCCTCTCTGATAATCTCATCATAGAGTTCTCCATCTTTCTCACTTTTAAACCACTCTGGATAAAATCCTGTCTTCCCTAACATTAAGTAGTCATACTTTAGGTACTCTACAAATATCTCTCTATCTTTAAAATTTTTCTCTAAATAAAACTCATATAAAAGAGTGAAAAGTGTACTCTCTTTATGACTTACTTTTAAATAACCTTTTTTATCAAAATAATCAGCAATATCCTCATAAAATGAAAAAGCACTCTCATAGTGGTTCTCTATTAACCACTGTACACTCTCTGGAAATTTCTCAGAATTATAATAAAAATCTAATACTTTTTCAAGATTTTTTAATTTTACTATTTCAGCAAAACTTATAAAATCATTTGAAAAAACCTCATATGGTGGTTTAGAAAAATACTTATAATTATATTTTTCCCTCTCTTCATACATTTTTGTTCCCTTTAAAAGTTTTAAAAAACCAAGCTGTATCATCTCAGGTTTCATACTATGCACATAATCAAAAGAGTATCTAAATTTTTCATATGTTTCATAAGGAAGTCCTGCAATTAAATCTAAATGTAGATGAATATTTCTACTTATTCTTCTTATATTATACTCTAACTTCTCTAGATTATTTACTCTTCCTATACTTTTCATAGCTTGAGCATCTATTGTCTGTACACCTATTTCAAATTGAAAATATCCCTTTGGTACAGTTTCTAAAAAATCTAAAGTCTCATCATCAAAGATATTAGCATTTATCTCAAAGTGAAAAGTAATTCCCTCTCTATAATTTTCTAATAAAAATTTCCAGATAGCCATATACTTCTCTTTACTAAGATTAAATGTCCTATCTACAAATTTCAAAAGCTTTATAGGAGAATCAATAAATCTTTTTAAATCCTCTTTTGTTCTCTCAATAGAGTAATACCTTACACTTTTATCTATTGAAGACATACAGTACGAGCAGTTAAAAGGGCATCCTCTTGAAGATTCATAGTAAAATATCTTTGTTCTATCTTGTAACTCTTCCTCATCATATGGAAATGGAATTATATCTAAATTTTCTATAAGAGGTTCTATTCCATTATATTTTATCTCCTCATCCACTCTATATACTACACCTTTCACTTGTGAGATATCTTGAGTGAAAAAATTAAGTAAGATTTTTTCTCCCTCTCCTGTAAAGATATAATCTATCTCTTCATTTTCTCTCATAGTTTTTTCCCATTCATAAGATACCTCTGGTCCTCCTAGAGCTATCTTTACATTTGGAAGTATTTTCTTTAACTCTTTACTTAGAGAGAAAACATACTCTTTATTCCATATATAAGTAGAAAAAACTATCATATCTGGTTGCATTTCAAATAAATCTTTAATTATATTTATAAGTTGATTGTTAATATTAGTTTCATAAATATCTAATTTTATCTCACTATTTTTTTCTACATACTTTTTTAAATATCTTACTGCTACATTTAAATGTACATATTGACTGTTTATAGCAGTCAAAACAATTTTTTTCATCTTTTACTCCTTATTTTTTATTGTTCCTTTGAAAATTTAGATGCTCTCTATATGTTCTACTAAAAAAGTGACTTCCATCTCCTTTAGCCACAAAAAATAGATAGTCAGTGCCTGCTGGATTATATGCTGCTTCAACAGAATCAATAGCTGGATTACAGATAGGTGCTGGAGGTAACCCCTTATATTTATAAGTGTTATATGGAGAATCTACCTTCAAATCTTTATAATATATTCTTTTTTTAGCATAATCGAATACAAAGTTTACTGTTGCATCTGATGATAATGTCATTCCTTTTTTCATTCTATTATAAAATACAGATGCCATAACAGGTTTTTCACTTTTTACCATAGCCTCTCTTTCTAAAATTGAAGCCATTATTAATTTTTGATAAAACTCCTCTTTATCTGGATATTTTTCACTTGGAAACTTTTTTAAAAACTCTTTCAACATAGTATCTACTAATATTTTTTCATCATATTTTTCTGGTAAAAAATATGTTTCTGGATAAAGATATCCTTCAAAATTCCCATTAGGTGTTGGATAAGGGAAGGTTTCAGCTGCCCTATTTAACTCTGCATAAAACTCATCTCTATCTATATGACCTATTTCTTCTAAATGTTCTACTATCTGTTTTACACTAAACCCTTCTGGAATAGTAACTTTTACCATTCTTCCCTTTCCAGACTCTAATATATTTATAAGCTCTTCTAATGAATAACTTCCTTCAATATGATACTGACCAGCTTTTATTCCTCTTCCTCCATTTCTAAATCTCAAATACAATTTAAATATAAAACTATCAGAATTTGGAAGTGGTGCCAAAGACTTCATAAGAGGTTGATTTTTTTCTATTGTAAGTATTGTATTATATTTCTCTTTTCCTTTTACTTGAAAAAAAATATATACTCCCAATATTGTAAATAAAAGAATAAATATTCCTGCTATATTGTAATAAATTTTTTTCATCTTTTTCTCCTATCTAATTATTTTTCCTTAATTATTATAACATATATTCTATATTGTTAGAATAGAAAAATTATAAGTATTATGGTTAAGTTTCTTATATTTTTTAACTTTATTTTTTTATATAAAATTTTTTTATTTTTTTCTTGACATATTTTTGTTATTATGATATTATAATCCTTGTGATGAGCGATGCGGGAATAGCTCAGTTGGTAGAGCGTCAGCCTTCCAAGCTGAATGTCGCGAGTTCGACCCTCGTTTCCCGCTCCAAAGATGCGTCATTAGCTCAGTTGGTAGAGCACACGACTTTTAATCGTGTTGCCACAGGTTCAAATCCTGTATGACGCACCATTTATGTGTCTGTAGCTCAGCTGGATAGAGCAACGCCCTTCTAAGGCGTGGGTCAGGAGTTCGAATCTCTTCAGACACGCCATAAAAAATTGGATCCATAGCTCAGTTGGTCAGAGCACTCGGCTCATAACCGAGTGGTCGCTGGTTCGACTCCAGCTGGATCCACCACTGCCCCGTTCGTTCAGTGGTAAGGACATCAGATTTTCACTCTGGAAACAGGGGTTCGATTCCCCTACGGGGTACCACTAAAAACTTAATAATCGGTGAGGTTCCCGAGTGGCCAAAGGGATCAGACTGTAAATCTGCCGGCTCTGCCTTCGAAGGTTCGAATCCTTCCCTCACCACCACTTAATTAACTACACTGAAGCTTTGAGCATAATGTGTGGATTTTTTTTTATCAAAATAAAAGTTGTTAAGAAATAAGTGGAAATTTTGAAGAAATAGTAGTAAAATATGTTATAGTTATTATAAAAATATTTGGAGGTATAACCAGAATGGCTAAAGAAAAATTCGAAAGAAGCAAACCGCACGTTAACATCGGAACAATCGGACACGTTGACCACGGAAAAACAACAACAACAGCAGCTATATCTAAAGTATTATCAGACTTAGGACTAGCTCAAAGAGTAGACTTCGATAACATCGACGCAGCTCCAGAAGAAAAAGAAAGAGGAATCACAATCAACACAGCTCACATCGAGTACGAAACAGAAAAAAGACACTATGCGCACGTTGACTGTCCAGGACACGCTGACTACGTTAAAAACATGATAACAGGAGCAGCTCAAATGGACGGAGCAATCCTAGTAGTTTCTGCAGCAGATGGACCAATGCCTCAAACAAGAGAGCACATCCTACTATCAAGACAAGTTGGAGTACCATACATCGTAGTATACTTAAACAAAGCTGATATGGTAGACGACGCTGAGTTATTAGAGTTAGTAGAAATGGAAGTAAGAGAGTTATTAAACGAGTACGGATTCCCAGGAGATGACGTACCAGTAATAGCTGGATCATCATTAGGAGCATTAAACGGAGAGCAACAATGGGTTGACAAAATCATCGAATTAATGAATGCAGTAGATGAGTACATCCCAACTCCAGAAAGAGCAGTAGATCAACCATTCTTAATGCCAATAGAAGACGTATTTACAATAACAGGAAGAGGAACAGTTGTAACAGGAAGAGTAGAAAGAGGAATAATCAAAGTTGGAGAAGAAGTAGAAATAGTTGGAATCAAACCTACAACTAAAACAACTTGTACAGGAGTAGAAATGTTCAGAAAACTACTTGACCAAGGACAAGCAGGAGACAACATAGGAGCTCTATTAAGAGGAACTAAGAAAGAAGACGTAGAAAGAGGACAAGTATTAGCAAAACCAGGATCAATCACTCCTCATACAAACTTCAAAGGAGAAGTATATGTATTAACTAAAGAAGAGGGAGGAAGACATACTCCATTCTTCTCAGGATACAGACCACAATTCTATTTCAGAACAACTGACATAACAGGAGCAATCGCATTACCAGAGGGAGTAGAAATGGTAATGCCAGGAGATAACATTGCAATGACAGTAGAATTAATACACCCAATCGCAATGGAAACAGGATTAAGATTCGCTATCAGAGAAGGTGGAAGAACAGTAGCTTCTGGAGTAGTTGCAGAAATCATAAAATAGTTAATAATAAAATAGTTTAAATACCCAGATTATTCTGGGTATTTTTTTTTCTAAAAATATTTTCTTAGCTATAAAAAAGCTTAGAAAAACCTAAAAAGCAAGCTTTGAAAAAAATGTAAAAAATATTAAAAAAAAACTAAAAAAAAGCTTTTCTTTTTTGAGAAAGTATGATATACTCTTTAAAGTGTATAAGGATATTTGAAAATCCTTAAAGATAATTTTCAAGGAGGTGTAAAGTAATAAATGGCTTCTAACAAATTAAGAATCTACTTAAAAGCTTATGATCACACTTTATTAGATCAATCAGCTAAGAAAATAGCGGAAGTTGCTAAAAAGTCTGGAGCGGAAATCGCAGGACCTATGCCATTACCTACTAAAATTAGAAAGTACACTGTATTAAGATCAGTGCATGTAAACAAGGATTCAAGAGAACAATTTGAAATGAGAGTACACAGAAGAATGGTTGAGATCAACAATTCTACACAAAAGACAATAGCTTCGTTAACAGCAGTTAACTTACCAGCTGGTGTTGGAATAGAAATCAAACAAATCTAATAGTTGATTTTTAGAAAAACATTGTAAGGTTATATTTCGAGTAATTTGATTTGTTTGATAAGAGGATTATCGGAATAAAAATTTTCCTTACAGAATAATACAAGTTGGCGCTTTTTTTAAAGCAGGGTGGTAGAACCACGAGGTCAAGTTGTCAACCAATATATTATTTGATGGAGGTAGAAACATGTCAGGAATTTTAGCTAAAAAAATTGGAATGACTCAAATTTTTGAAGATGGAAAATTCATTCCAGTAACAGTTGTTGAAGCTGGTCCTAACTTCGTACTACAAAAGAAAACTGTAGAAAACGATGGATATACAGCTCTACAATTAGGATTTGATGAGAAAAAAGAGAAAAACACTACTAAACCAGTAATGGGAATCTTCAAGAAAGCAGGAGTAAATCCTCAAAGATTCGTAAAAGAATTAAGAGTAGACTCAGTTGAAGGTTATGAATTAGGACAAGAGATAAAAGTTGATGTTCTAGCTGGAGTAGAGTTCGTAGATATTACAGGAACTTCAAAAGGTAAAGGAACATCAGGAGTTATGAAGAGACACGGATTCGGTGGAAACAGAGCTTCTCACGGGGTATCTAGAAACCACAGATTAGGTGGATCTATCGGAATGTCAACTTGGCCTGGAAAAGTATTAAAAGGAAAAAGAATGGCTGGACAATATGGAAATGAAACTGTAACAGTTCAAAACCTAAAAGTAGTTAAAGTTGATGCAGAAAACAACTTATTACTAATCAAAGGTGCTGTACCTGGTTCAAAAAATAGTTACATAGTTGTTAAACCAGCTGTAAAAAAATAATTCATTAGTAGATGTGGAAGGAGGAAAATAATGGCAGTTTTAAACATATATAACTTGACAGGAACTCAAACTGGAACTGTAGAAGTTAAAGATACAGTGTTTGGGATTGAGCCTAATCAAGCAGTACTTCACGAAGTACTAACTGCAGAATTAGCAGCTGCTAGACAAGGAACTGCAGCTACTAAGACGAGAGCAATGGTTAGAGGAGGAGGAAGAAAACCTTTCAAACAAAAGGGAACTGGTAGAGCAAGACAAGGAAGTATCAGAGCTCCTCACATGGTTGGAGGAGGAGTAACATTCGGACCTCAACCAAGATCATATGAGAAAAAAGTAAACAAGAAAGTAAGAAACTTAGCATTAAGATCAGCTTTATCTGCTAAAGTTGCAAACGGAGATGTATTAGTTCTAGATGGAACTATCGAAACTCCAAAAACAAAAACAATAGTTGCTTTAACAAATGCTGTAAATGCAACTAACAAACAATTATTCGTAGTAAACGATTTAGCAGAGATGAATGATTACAACTTATACTTATCAGTAAGAAACTTAGAGAACGCAGTTGTATTACAACCAAACGAAATCGGAGTTTACTGGTTATTAAAACAAGAGAAAGTAATCATCACTAAAGAAGCACTAACTACAATAGAGGAGGTGCTTGGATAATGACAGCTTATGATATCATCAAAAGACCTGTTATCACTGAGAAAAGTGAAATGTTAAGAAGAGAGTATAACAAATATACTTTCGAAGTAAACACAAAAGCAAACAAAATTCAAATAAGAAAAGCTGTAGAGGAAATATTTAACGTAAAAGTTGAGTCTGTATCTACTTTAAACTCTAAACCAGTTGTAAAAAGACACGGAATGAAACTTTACAAAACTCAAGCTAAAAAGAAGGCTATCGTTAAGTTAGCACAAGGAAGCACAATTACTTACTTCAAAGAAGTGTAATTAATATATAACGGCTAAAGATATATATAGGTCTAAAGAATAAGGAATTTTTTCGGAGGTTAAGCAAAAATGGCTATTAGAAAAATGAAACCTATTACTAACGGACAAAGAGGAATGTCTAGATTAGTTAATACGGATTTAGATAATGTAAGACCTGAAAAGTCTTTAACTGTACCTTTAAAATCTGCATATGGTAGAGACAACTATGGACATAGAACATGTAGAGATAGACAAAAAGGACACAAAAGACTTTACAGAATTATCGATTTCAAGAGAAATAAATTAGATATACCTGCTAGAGTAGAATCTATCGAGTATGATCCAAACAGAACAGCTAATATAGCTCTTTTATTCTACGTTGATGGAGAGAAAAGATATATACTAGCTCCTAAAGGACTAAAAAAAGGTGACATGGTTATGGCAGGATCTCAAGCAGAGATTAAACCAGGAAACGCACTTAAAATAAAAGATATGCCAGTAGGGGTTCAAATTCATAATATTGAACTACAAAGAGGAAAGGGAGGACAATTAGTTAGATCTGCAGGAACTGCAGCAAGACTAGTTGCAAAAGAAGGAACTTACTGTCACGTAGAGTTACCATCTGGAGAGTTAAGATTAATCCACGGTGAGTGTATGGCTACAATCGGTGAAGTAGGAAACTCAGAGCACAGCTTAGTACAAATCGGTAAAGCTGGAAGAAACAGACATATGGGTAAAAGACCTCATGTAAGAGGATCTGTAATGAACCCAGTTGATCACCCTCATGGAGGAGGAGAAGGAAAAAATCCTGTAGGTAGAAAAGCTCCATTAACACCTTGGGGAAAACCTGCTTTAGGTGTTAAAACAAGAGGTAAGAAAACTACAGATAAGTTTATCGTAAGAAGAAGAAACGATAAGTAATTCTAAATTCGAGAGGAGGCTAACAAGGAATGGCTAGATCATTAAAAAAAGGACCTTTCTGTGACCACCACTTAATGAAAAAAGTTGAAGATGCAGTAGCTACTGGAAACTTAAAAGCAGTTATTAAGACTTGGTCAAGAAGATCAACTATATTCCCTAACTTCATTGGATTAACTTTTGGTGTATATAACGGGAAAAAACACATCCCTGTTCACGTAACTGAGCAAATGGTTGGGCACAAATTAGGAGAGTTCGCTCCAACTAGAACTTACTACGGACATGGAGTAGACAAGAAAAAGAAAAAATAATTTAAGCATATATTTGAGAAAGTAAAGAGGAGGTTGGACTAGTGGAAGCTAGAGCAATTACGAGATACGTAAGAATGTCTCCTAGAAAAGCTAGATTAGTAGCTGACTTAGTGAGAGGAAAATCAGCACTAGAAGCATTAGATATTCTAGAATTTACAAATAAAAAAGCAGCTAGATTAATAAAGAAGACATTAGCATCAGCTATTGCTAATGCAACTAACAACTTCAAAATGGACGAAGACAAGTTAGTAGTTTCAACAATTATGATAAATGATGGACCAGCTCTTAAGAGAATAATGCCTAGAGCTATGGGAAGAGCAGATATAATCAGAAAGCCAACAGCTCACATTGTTGTTGCTGTTTCTGAAAAGTAGTTTAAGGAGGTAAGACTGTGGGACAAAAAGTAGACCCTAGAGGACTAAGACTTGGAATTACAAGATCTTGGGATTCTAACTGGTATGCAGATAAAAAGGAATACGCTAAGTACTTCCATGAAGATGTAAAAATCAGAGAGTATGTTAAGAAAAACTACTTCCACGCAGGAATAGCAAAAGTAAAAATTGAAAGAACTTCTCCTTCAAATGTAGTAGTTCTTGTTTACACAGCTAAAGCGGGAATAATCATCGGAAGAAAAGGTGCTGAAATAGATAACTTAAGAGTAAATCTTGAGAAATTAACTGGAAAGAAAGTAACTGTAAAAGTACAAGAAGTTAAAGAGTTTAACAAAGATGCTGTACTTGTAGCAGAAAATATAGCTACTTCAATCGAGAAAAGGGTAGCATACAAAAGAGCTGTAAGCCAAGCTGTAATGAGAGCTATGAGAGCTGGAGCTAAAGGAATCAAAGTTATGGTTTCAGGAAGACTAAATGGAGCAGAAATTGCCAGAGCTGAGTGGGTAGTTGAAGGAAAAGTTCCTTTACATACATTAAGAGCTGATATTGATTATGCAACAGCAACAGCTCACACAACTTATGGAGCTCTTGGAATAAAAGTATGGGTTTTCCATGGTGAAGTTCTTCCAACTAAAAGGGAAGGAGGAGAAGCGTAGTCATGTTAATGCCAAAAAGAACAAAACATAGAAAAATGTTTAGAGGTAGAATGAAAGGTACAGCTCAAAGAGGAAACACTGTAGCATTCGGAGATTATGGACTACAAGCTCTTGAGCCACACTGGATAACAAATAGACAAATCGAGTCATGCAGGGTTGCAATCAACAGAACATTCAAAAGAGAAGGAAAAACTTTCATAAGAATATTCCCTGACAAACCAATTACAGCTAGACCAGCTGGAGTGAGAATGGGTAAAGGTAAAGGAAGTGTTGAAGGTTGGGTAGCAGTAGTACTACCAGGAAGAATAATGTTCGAAGTTTCTGGAGTAACAGAAGAGAAAGCTTTAGCAGCATTAAGAAAAGCTTCTATGAAACTTCCTGTAAGATGTAAAATAGTAAAAAGAGAGAATGGTGGTGAAAACTAATGAGAGCTAAGGAAATAAGAGAAATGTCAACTGAAGACTTAGTTGTTAAGTGTAAAGAGCTTAAGGAAGAGTTATTCAACCTAAAGTTCCAACTTTCATTAGGTCAACTTACTAACACTGCTAAAATCAGAGAAGTTAGAAGAGAAATTGCTAGAATAAATACAATCTTAAATGAAAGATAATCTCATTCATATATAAATTGATTCTTAGGAAGAGGAGGTTAATGTCTTGAGAAACGAAAGAAAAGTAAGAGAAGGAATAGTTGTTTCTGATAAAATGGATAAAACTATCGTTGTTGCAATAGAAACAATGGCTTTACACCCAATCTATAAGAAGAGAGTAAAAAGCACTACTAAGTTTAAAGCTCACGATGAAAATAATGTAGCTCAAACTGGAGATAGAGTAAAAATTATGGAAACTAGACCATTATCAAGAGATAAAAGATGGAGACTAGTAGAGATTGTTGAGAAAGCTAGATAATTCCAATTATTGTGAGAGGAGGATAATTTAATGGTACAACAACAAACTATCCTTAACGTTGCTGATAACTCAGGTGCAAAAAAATTAATGATAATCAGAGTACTTGGTGGATCTAAAAAAAGATTCGGAAAAATCGGAGACATCGTTGTAGCATCTGTTAAAGAAGCGATCCCTGGTGGAAACGTAAAAAAAGGTGACGTAGTTAAGGCTGTAATAGTTAGAACTAAAAAAGAATTAAGAAGAGAAGATGGATCATATATAAAATTTGATGATAACGCAGGAGTTATAATCAATAACAACAATGAACCAAAAGCAACAAGAATATTTGGACCAGTTGCAAGAGAGTTAAGAGCTAAAAACTTTATGAAGATTTTATCTCTAGCTCCAGAAGTAATCTAATAATCGAGAGAGGAGGCTAATATCGTGGCTAAACCTAAAATTAAATTTATACCAGAAACTTTACACGTAAAAACTGGAGATATGGTTTATGTAATATCTGGTAAAGATAAAGGTAAAACAGGTAAAGTTGTAAAAGTATTCCCTAAAAAAGGAAAAGTTGTAGTTGAAGGAATAAATATAGTAACTAAACATATGAAGCCAACTCCAATAAACCCACAAGGTGGAGTTGTTAGCAAACCAGCTGCTATATTCTCATCTAAAGTAATGTTATTTGATGAGAAAGCTGGAAAACCAACAAGAGTTGGATACAAGTTTGTAGATGGTAAGAAAGTAAGATACTCTAAAGTATCAGGAGAAGTTCTATAAGAAGGGAGGAAAACGTAAGTGTCTAAATACGTTTCTAGATATCATAAATTATATAACGACGTTATATCTCCAGCTTTAATGAAAGACTTAGGAATAAATAACGTTATGGAATGTCCAAAACTAGAAAAGATAATAGTAAATATGGGAGTTGGAGAAGCTACTCAAAACTCTAAATTAATAGATGCTGCTATGGGTGATTTAACTATCATTACTGGACAAAAACCAATAGTAAGAAAAGCTAAAAAATCTGAAGCAGGATTCAAATTAAGAGAAGGAATGCCAATCGGAGCAAAAGTTACTTTAAGAAAAGAAAGAATGTACGATTTTCTAGATAGATTAGTGAATGTAGTTCTTCCAAGAGTAAGAGACTTCGAAGGAGTTTCAGCTAACTCATTCGACGGAAGAGGAAACTACTCTTTAGGATTAAGAGATCAATTAGTATTCCCTGAAATCGAATTTGATAAAGTTGAAAAACTTTTAGGAATGTCTATCACTATCGTTTCTTCTGCTAAAAATGATGAAGAAGGAAGAGCTTTACTTAAGGCGTTTGGAATGCCTTTCAAAAAGTAATAGTGAGGAGGGTAAAGAATAAATGGCAAAGAAGTCAATGATCGCTAGAGATGTTAAAAGAGCTGAACTATGCGAGAAATATGCTGAAAAAAGAGCTGAACTAAAGAAGAGAGTTGCTGAAGGAGATATGGAAGCAATGTTCGAATTAAACAAACTTCCAAAAGACTCTTCTGTAGTTAGAAAAAGAAATAGATGTCAGTTAGACGGAAGACCAAGAGGATTCATGAGAGAATTTGGAATTTCGAGAGTAAAATTCAGACAGCTTGCAGGAGCTGGAGTAATACCAGGAGTTAAAAAATCATCTTGGTAATATTATAGGAAGGAGGATTTTCGTAGATGTATTTAACAGATCCAATTGCTGATATGTTAACAAGAATCAGAAATGCAAATGCAGTAATGCACGAGAAAGTAGATGTACCTCATTCAAATTTAAAAGATAGATTAGCAGAAATCCTAAAAGAAGAAGGATATATCGCTAACTATAAAGTTGTGACTGATGGGAACAAGAAAAATATAAGAGTTTACTTAAAATATGATGGTAAAGAGAGAGTTATCAAAGGAATCAAAAGAATCTCTAAACCTGGAAGAAGAGTATATTCTTCAGTAGAGGATATGCCAAGAGTATTATCAGGATTAGGAATTGCTATCGTATCTACTTCTAAGGGAATTGTTACTGACAGAGTAGCTAGAAGAGAAAACGTAGGTGGAGAAATTCTTGCATTTGTTTGGTAATAAATAACTTAGGAGGTGTTAGTAAATGTCAAGAGTAGGTAAAAAACCTATAATAGTGCCTTCTGGAGTTGAAGTAACAATAAACGGAAACGTAGTTACTGTAAAAGGACCAAAAGGTACTCTAACAAGAGAATTTAATTCAGAATTAACAATAAAAGAAGTTAAAGGTGAAGCTCATCACCACGCTGTAAATGAAATCGTTGTTGAAAGACCTAACGATTTACCAGCAGTAAGAGCTATACATGGAACTACAAGAGCTCTAATCAACAACATGATTTTAGGAGTGTCTCAAGGATTTAGAAAAACTCTTAACCTAGTTGGAGTTGGATACAGAGCAGCTGCAAAAGGAAAAGGACTAGAATTAGCATTAGGATACTCTCATCCAGTAATCATTGATGAAGTACCTGGAATTACATTCACAGTTGAGAAAAACACAACTATCCACATCGACGGTATCGAAAAAGATGTAGTAGGACAAGTTGCTGCTGATATAAGAGCTAAAAGAGCTCCTGAGCCATATAAAGGAAAAGGAGTTAAGTATTCTGACGAAGTTGTTAGAAGAAAAGAAGGTAAAAAATCGTAAGGTAGCTTAACTAAAAGGAGGTAAGACAGTTGTTTAAGAAGGTAGATAGACAAGCTGTAAGAACAAGAAAGCATTTATCAATCAGAAATAAAATTTCTGGTACAGCTGATAGACCAAGACTTTCTGTATATAGATCAAACAACAATATCTTTGCTCAATTAATAGATGATGTTAATGGAGTAACTCTAGTTTCTGCATCAACTATTGATAAAGCGTTAAAAGCAAATATTGCAAATGGTGGAAATGTAGAGGCTGCTAAGACTGTAGGAAAAGCACTAGCAGAAAGAGCAGCAGCTAAAGGAATAACAAATATCGTATTCGACAGATCAGGATACAAGTACACAGGAAGAGTAGCAGCTCTTGCTGAGGCAGCTAGAGAAGCTGGATTAAGCTTCTAATTCTATTAGAGAGGAGGATTTCACTTGTCTAAGTTAGCAAATAGAGAAGAAAAACAATATCAAGAAAAATTATTAAAGATATCAAGAGTTTCTAAGACAACTAAAGGAGGAAGAACAATATCTTTCTCAGTTTTAGCAGCTGTTGGTGATGGAGAAGGAAAAGTTGGATTAGGATTAGGAAAAGCTAATGGTGTACCTGATGCTATAAGAAAAGCACTTTCTTCTGCAAAGAAAAATTTAGTAGATGTTTCTCTAAAAGGGTCTACTATTCCTCATGAAACTGAAGGAAAATGGGGAGCAACAACTTTATGGATGGCACCAGCTTACGAAGGAACTGGAGTTATCGCTGGATCTGCAACAAGAGAGATATTAGAGCTTGTTGGAGTACATGACATTTTAACTAAAATTAAAGGTTCTAGAAACAAACACAACGTTGCTAGAGCTACAATAGAAGCTTTAAAATCACTTAGAACAGCTGAGCAAATTGCTGCTTTAAGAGGTAAAGAAGTAAAAGATATCTTAAGCTAGGAGGGAATTTAGATGGTAAAGCTTAGAATAGAGCTTGTAAAAAGCATAATCGGAAGAAAGCCTAACCACATAGCAACTGTAAAGTCGCTAGGGCTTAAGAAGATGAATGATGTTGTGGAGCATGTAGAAACTCCTGAGTTAAAAGGAAAGCTAGCTCAAGTTTCTTACTTACTTAAAGTAGAGGAGGTGCAAGCTTAATATGAAATTAAACGAATTAATGCCTTCTGTACCAAGAAAAGCTAGAAAAAGAGTTGGAAGAGGAGAATCTTCTGGATTAGGAAAAACATCTGGAAAAGGAAGCAACGGACAAAAGTCTAGAGCTGGTGGAGGAGTAAAACCTTACTTCGAAGGTGGACAAATGCCTATCTATAGAAGAGTTCCAAAAAGAGGTTTCTCTAACGCATTATTCAAGAAAGAGTATGCTATAGTTACATTAGATCTTTTAAATAGATTTGAAGATGGAGCTGAAGTTACTCCTGAAATCTTATTCGAAACTGGATTAGTTAGAAAAATGATGGACGGAATCAAAGTTTTAGGAAATGGAACTTTAGATAAAAAATTAACTGTAAAAGCTCACAAAGTTTCTGCATCTGCTAAAGCAGCTATTGAAGCTAAAGGTGGAGTAGTAGAAATCATAGAAGTTAAAACATTTGCTGATGTTGCTAAGAACAACAAGTAGTTTTTAACTTGCTAGGACTAGAAGCGAGGTGAAGTTGTTTTGACTTTAATGGAAAAATTTAATATGAAATTGAGTAGCATTATGCAGATTCCTGAGTTAAGAGAGAGAATCGTCTTCACCTTGTTAATGTTTTTAGTTGCTAGAGTAGGAACTTACATTCCTGCTCCAGGGGTAGATGTAGATAGACTCGCAACTATGACAGCACAAAGTGATATATTGGGTTATATCAATATGTTTTCTGGAGGAGCTTTCAAAAGAGTATCTATATTTGCTCTTGGGATAGTTCCTTACATTAACTCATCAATTGTATTCAGCTTATTAGCTGTAATAATCCCTAAAATTGAAGAAATTCAAAAAGAGGGTGAGTCTGGAAGAAATAAGATTACTCAATGGACAAGATATTTAACTATTGGAATAGCAATAATACAAGCTTTTGGAGTATGTATGTGGTTACAATCAGTTGGACTAGTTACAACTCCAGGAACTATGTTTTTCCTAACTACAATCGTAACATTAACTGCTGGTACAGTATTTTTAATGTGGATTGGAGAGCAAATCTCTATTAAAGGGATAGGAAATGGAGTTTCACTTCTAATCTTCTTAAACGTAATATCTGGAGGACCTTCAAATGTTGTTCAGACTATTCAAAGTATGAGAGGAAGTAAATTCTTAATACCAGTATTACTATTAATAGCTTTAGCTGGAATATTAGTAGTAGCTGGAATTGTTATTTTCCAATTGGGACAAAGAAAAATACCTATTCACTATGTAGGAAAAGGATTTAATGGAAGAGGAGGTATGGGTCAAAACTCATATATTCCTTTAAAGTTAAATAGTGCTGGAGTAATGCCAGTTATCTTTGCATCAGTAGTAATGATGATTCCATCAGCTATTGTTAATGCAATTCCATCTGAATATACAATTAAAACTACATTAGCAATGGTATTTAGTCAAAGTCACCCAGTATATATGATAATATATGCTGTAGTAATCATATTTTTCTCTTTCTTCTATACTGCTATAGTATTTGATCCTGAAAAAGTGGCAGATAACTTAAAGCAAGGTGGAGGAACAATCCCAGGAATAAGACCTGGAACTGAAACAGTTGAGTATTTAGAAGGTGTCGTAACAAGAATTACTTGGGGTGGTGCTTTCTTCTTAGCAGCTATATCAATATTACCATATGCAATATTTACTTCTTTTGGTCTTCCAGTTTTCTTTGGAGGGACAGGGATAATTATTGTTGTTGGAGTTGCTATTGATACAGTTCAACAGATAAATGCTCATCTAATAATGAGAGAATATAAAGGATTTATATAAAGCTTTATATAAAAGACATAACTTTTTAGTTGTGTCTTTTTATTTTATGTTATAAAAAATATTAACAATTTTTGTTAAAAAACAAAAAATAAAAAGCTTTACTTTATTTTAAAATAATGGTATAATAATTATGTAGTGAAAAGTTAACATAAGTAAGTAAATTAATAAAGATTCTTTTTAAATCAAAACTGTTTCTTTAAAAATAGTACGACTAGTTAGTAACACTAACAAAGATAAAATGGAGGTACTTAAATGAAAGGTACAGTAAAATGGTTTAATGAAGAAAAAGGATTTGGATTTATCACAGGAGAAGATGGAAAAGATGTATTTGTACATTTTTCTCAAATAAATAAAAATGGATTTAAAACTTTAAAAGAAAATGAAGAAGTAGAGTATAGTGTAACTAAAAGTGTTAGAGGAATGCAAGCTGAAAATATAATAGTTAAATAAATAATTAAAGAGCAGAAATGCTCTTTTTATTTTTGAGATTTTATTTCTAAATTGAAGATAATAGCTGCAATTTTTTAGAAAGTGTAGTATAATAAATAAGTAATACAAAATAATTTAAGGAGATGATAACATAATGAATATCATGTTATTTGGTGCACCAGGTGCAGGAAAAGGAACTCAGGCTAAGTTCTTAATAGAAAAATATGGAATACCTCAAATATCAACTGGAGATATTCTAAGAGCAGCTATAAAAGAGGGAACTGCTATGGGATTAGAAGCTAAAAAATTTATGGATGAAGGGAAATTAGTTCCAGATTCTACAATCATTGGAATAATCAAAGATAGATTATCACAAGAGGATTGTAAAAAAGGATTTATCCTAGATGGATTCCCTAGAACTTTAGCTCAAGCAGAAGCACTAGAAGTATTAATGAAAGATATGGGAATAGCTTTAGATAAAGTTATATCATTAAATGTTCCAGATGAACTAATAGTAGGAAGAGTTACAGGAAGAAAAGTATGTCCAGCATGTGGAGCATCTTTCCATGTAGAATTTAATCCACCAAAAGTAGAAGGAAAATGTGATTATTGTGGAGCAGAATTAATTACTAGAAAGGATGATAATGCTGAAACAGTAACTAAGAGATTAGGAGAATATCACTCTCAAACAGCTCCTTTATTTGATTTCTATAAATCAAGAAACTTATTAGTAGACATCGATGGAACAAAAGAAGTAGATGCTATAACTCAAGAGATTTTTGCTATTCTTGGATAATTTTAAATTAGAAAGGAATTTTAAATGGCAATAATAAAGACTTTAGATCAAATAAACGAGATAAAAAAATCTAATCAAATCATTGCAAGATTATATAGAGATATTTTACCTAAGTATATTAAACCAGGAATTTCTACATATGAAATTGATAAGATAGTAGATGACTATATTAGAAGTCAAGGAGCTATACCAGCATGTATAGGAGTTCCTGGACCATATGGAGCCTTTCCAGCTGCAACTTGTATATCTGTCAATGAAGAGGTAGTACATGGAGTACCTAATGGAAGAATACTTCAAGAGGGGGATATAGTAAGTATAGATACTGTAACAAATTTAAATGGTTATTTTGGAGATTCAGCTATAACTTTTCCAGTTGGAGAGATAGATGAAGAGTCAAAAAAATTATTAGAAGTTACAGAAAAATCTAGAACTATTGGAATAGAGATGGCAGTAGTTGGAAATAGACTAGGTGACATAGGACATGCTATCCAACAATATGTAGAGAAAAATGGATTTAGTGTAGTAAGGGATTATGCTGGACATGGAGTGGGACTTTCAATGCACGAAGATCCTATGGTACCTAACTTTGGAAGAAAAGGAAGAGGACTAAAAATAGAAAATGGAATGGTACTAGCGATAGAACCAATGGTAAATGTTGGAACATATAAACTTAATATGAAAGATGATGGATGGACAGTTGTAACTAAGGACGGAAAGAGGTCTGCACACTTTGAACACTCTATTGCAATCATTGATGGTAAGGCAGTAATTTTAAGTGAAATAGATTAATGTAAAAATATTAAAAAAGTTTAAGAAAATCAATAATTTTTTATAGACTTTTTGTAATTTACATGCTATAATAATTTGAAGTTCTGTTCGATAGGAGGAATTATGTCAAAAAAAGATGTTATCGAATTAGAAGGTACTATTTTAGAAGCCCTTCCAAATGCGATGTTTAAAGTTGAATTAGAGAATGGGCACACTATTTTAGGCCATATCTCTGGTAAGATGAGAATGAACTACATTAAAATTTTACCTGGAGATGGAGTGACTGTACAAATCTCTCCTTATGACTTGTCAAGGGGTAGAATAGTATACAGGAAGAAAAATTAATATCACGAAAGGAGGCAGATGAATGAAAGTAAGAGTATCAGTTAAACCTATTTGTGACAAGTGCAAAGTTATCAAGAGACATGGAAAAGTTAGAGTTATATGTGAAAACCCTAAACACAAACAAGTTCAAGGATAATTTTGTAAAGAGAGTTTGTTAAAAGTACGACAATTATGACATGTAGTACTGTAAAGATATGTTGGCTGTAGAGCCATCTCCGAATTTAGGAAACGGAACATATCGACGAAAGTATTGAGCTGGTTTATATTACTAGCAAAATATATAAAATTTTCGATAGAGGAGGAAACAATTTTGGCTAGAATAGCAGGAGTAGATATCCCAAGAAACAAGAGAGTTGAGATAGCTTTAACTTACATTTACGGAATCGGAAAACCAACTTCACAAAAAATCTTAACAGAAGCTGGAATTAACTTTGATACAAGAGTTAAGGACTTAACTGAAGAAGAAGTAAACAAAATCAGAGCTATTGTTGAAACTATTAAAGTAGAGGGAGACCTAAGAAAAGAAGTAAGACTTTCTATAAAAAGACTTATGGATATCAAATGTTACAGAGGATTAAGACACAAAATGAATCTACCTGTAAGAGGACAAAGTTCAAAAACTAACGCAAGAACAGTTAAAGGTCCAAAAAAACCTATTAAAAAGTAATCGAGTATTTTAGAGGAATTATAGAATTTTATAATTTAGCAAGGGAGGTAGCTTAAGTTGGCTAAAAAGAAGGTAGCTAAGATTAAAAAGAAAGTTAAAAATATTCCTAACGGAGTTGCCCATATACATTCAACTTTTAATAACACAATAGTTGCTATTACTGATGCAGAAGGTAAAGTTGTAAGTTGGAAATCAGGAGGAACTTCTGGTTTCAAAGGAACTAAAAAAGGAACTCCATTTGCAGCTCAAATCGCAGCTGAGCAAGCAGCAAATATTGCTATGGAAAATGGAATGAAAAAAGTAGAAGTAAGAGTGAAAGGTCCAGGATCTGGAAGAGAAGCTTGTATCAGATCATTACAAGCAGCTGGATTAGAGGTAACTAAAATAACTGACGTTACTCCTATCCCACACAATGGATGTAGACCACCAAAAAGAAGAAGAGTGTAGTCTCACTTATTTATTTTGAAAATCATTGCGGCAAATTGAATACAAAGGAGGAATATTTAGAAAATGGCAAGAAATAGACAGCCTGTATTGAAGAAATGTAGAGCGCTAGGAATTGATCCAGTAGTTTTAGGAGTTAACAAATCTTCTAAAAGAGGACCAAGACCAAATGCAAATAAAAAGCCTACAGAGTATGCAGTTCAATTAAGAGAAAAACAAAAAGCAAAATTCATATATAATGTAATGGAAAAACAATTTAGAAAGATATACGAGGAAGCAGCAAGAAAACTTGGTGTAACTGGTTTAACTTTAATCGAGTACTTAGAGAGAAGATTAGAGAACGTAGTTTACAGATTAGGATTTGCTAAAACTAGAAGACAAGCTAGACAAATCGTTTCTCACGGACACGTAGCTGTAAACGGAAGAAGAGTTAATATCGCTTCTTACAGAGTAAAAGTAGGAGATGTTATCTCTATAATAGAAAATTCTAAAAACTTAGATATAATCAAAACATCTGTAGAGGATGCAACTGTACCAGCTTGGTTAGAGCTAGACAGAGCTGCTTTCTCTGGTAAAGTTTTACAAAACCCAACTAAAGACGACTTAGATTTCGATTTGAACGAGTCATTAATAGTTGAGTTCTACTCTAGATAATAAGCCCTTTTAATAGGAGTTGATTAAATGTTAAAGATTGAGAAACATGCAAGGGGTATCAATATAACTGAAGTAAAAGAGAATGAATTTAAAGGTCAATACATAGTTGAGCCTTTATATAGAGGTTATGGGCATACTGTTGGTAATGCTTTGAGAAGAGTTTTACTTTCGTCTATCCCAGGAGCTGCTATTAAAGGTGTGAGAATTAACGGTGTATTAAGTGAATTCTCTGTTATGGAAGGAGTAAAAGAAGCTGTAACTGAAATTATCCTAAACATAAAAGAAATAGTTGTTAAAGCTGAAACTAGCGGTGAAAGAAAAATGACTCTTTCTGTTAAAGGACCTAAGACAGTAACTGCAGCTGATATAATACCTGATGTAGGAATAGAAATAGTAAATCCTGAACAAGTTATTTGTACAATAACTACAGATAGAGAACTTGACATGGAATTTCTTGTAGATACTGGAGAAGGATTTGTTGTATCAGAAGATATCGAAAGAAAAGATTGGCCAGTAGATTATATAGCAGTAGATGCTATCTATACTCCAATTAGAAAGGTATCATATACTATCCAAGATACAATGGTTGGTAGAATGACTGATTTCGACAAATTAACTTTAGAAATCGAAACAGATGGAAGCATAGAAATAAGAGATGCATTATCTTATGCAGTTGAGTTATTAAAATTACACTTCGATCCTTTCTTAGAGTTAGGTAACAAAATGGAAAACCTAAGAGCTGAAGTAGAGGATGAAGAGGAAGATTCAACTACTCACTCTAAAGATGATAATATTCTAAATACTAAGATAGAAGAGCTAGATTTAACAGTTAGATCATTTAACTGCTTAAAGAAAGCTGGAATAGAAGAAGTAAGTCAATTAGCAAAATTATCGCTTAACGAACTTCTAAAAATTAAAAATCTAGGAAGAAAATCTTTAGATGAAATCCTAGAGAAAATGAAAGAATTAGGATATGATCTAACTCAAAATGGATCTCCTGAGTAAGAAGATTAATAAGGAGGATAGCTAACTAAATGAATCACAATAAATCATATAGAAAGTTAGGTAGAAGAGCTGACCACAGAAAAGCTATGCTAAAAAACTTAACTATATCTTTACTAAGTGCAGAGAAAATAGAAACTACTGTAACTAGAGCAAAAGAATTAAGAAAATTTGCTGAGAGAATGATAACTTTAGGAAAGAAAAATACTCTAGCTTCTAGAAGAAATGCATTTGCTTTCTTAAGAAACGAAGAAGTAGTAGCTAAGTTATTCAACGAAATAGCACCTAAATATGCAGAGAGAAATGGTGGATATACAAGAATCATCAAAACTACTGTTAGAAAAGGTGACTCAGCTGAAATGGCTATAATCGAGCTAGTTTAATAATTAGTTAGATATGAGGAGTAGAAATACTCCTCTTTTTTTCATTAAAACTTGAATAAGTTGAAATAAAAAAGTATAATTAGATTAGTGGTAAAATATTTAGAGTAATAAGGTGGGATAAGTATGAAAACGATAAATAAGTTAGTACTATTAGAAGGGAATGAAGTGGTTCTATCTAAAGAGGAAGCTATAAAAAAATTAGCTGATAAATTAGAAGAGGCTGGGTTTTTAACTAGTTGTAATGAGTTTTTAGAGTCTGTATATTTAAGGGAAGAGATAGCTCCAACAACAGTGGGATATGGAATAGGGCTTCCACATGGAAAAGGAAGCTGTGTAAAAGAATCAGTGGTAGCATTTATGAGAGTAAAAAATCCTATTCTTTGGAATATTCAAGATGATGAAAAAGTTAAAATAGTTTTTATGCTAGCTGTATCTGAAGAAGAAGGAAAAGGAACACATAATGACATCTTAGTAGAGTTATCTAAAAAGATATTAGATAGTAATTTTAGAAATAGAATAGAAAATAGTAGTAGTATTGAAGAGATAGTAAAATTGATTAATGAATAAAAAGGGAGGAATTTACTAAAAACTTAAAGTAAATTCCTCTCTTTTTTATATATAAGGAAATTATAATTTGACTTTTTAAGAGAAAAATAAGGAATTAGTTAATATTTCTATTAGAAGTTTAATAAAATAAGAAAAAATAAATATTTTTGTAACACAAAAAAGCTGATTTTAATCAGCGCTACCAACAATATTCTTTCCAACAAATGGAGCCTTTTGATATATTAAAATATGAAATTCTTCTTACTTTCATTTTAATTTTACAATTAAAACAATAGAAAGGATTTATTCCAAATGTTTTCCAGATTTCTAGTTGATAAAATGTAGTTTTAGTATATTGTAATTTATATTTTTTTATTTTAGAGATAATAAATTTAAGTTCTTTTTTTATATTTCTAGAATAAATACCAAATCTCCTAATCATTTTAAAATTTTTAGGAGGAATATGAATAATTAATTTAGAAAGAAATTCTTCTACTTCCATAGTAACTTCAACTTTTTCTTTATTATTAGAAAGATCTTCATAATAGAAGGTAACTTTATTGTCAGAAAAATCTAGTATTTTATATTCAGCGATAGGAGCGCGAGATAAATATCTCCCAATATATTTGATAGCCGAAACATTATTATTTAAATCATTTTTAGCAACGTCAAAGAAAAATCTTGTATCTTTTTTATAAAGAGAAGAAGCAATAATTTGAGCTTTCTTTTTAAGCTTTTTATTTTTATAATTACCACTTTTAACAATATCAATAACAAGTTTTTTCCATTGTCCAGCAATTGAATCAACATGGAAATATCTTTTATTAAGGTATTTATAATTTTTATTAAATCCACCAAGAGTAACAATAGCATGGATATGTGGATTCCATTTAAGGTCACGACCAAAGGTATGAATAACAGTAATAAGACCATAGTGAAGAATATCAGAATTAGTGAAATATTTTTTAGAATACCTACCAATTTTATGAACTCTTTGATTTTTAGATTTAATATTATTAAATTGATATTTAAAAATATCGTTAACAGCATATGTAAGTTTAGTTAAAAGAGTTCTATCATAAAAGAAAAACTCTCTAATTTCTTTTGGAATGGTAAAAAGTATAGCTCTATGCTTAGTATTAATGAGAGAAGCAGCAGTTTTATCAGCCCAAAGAGCAGCATATTTTTTACCACATGCGGGACAAAGTCTAGATTTACAAGAAATTTTAAATTTATGAGCGCTACCGCACAGAGGGCATTGATAAACAATGAAAGCTTTATCAATTGAACAAGCAAGAAATTTTTGAATAGTCTCTTCAATGTAAAGAAAATGATTATAGTAAAAATATTTTTTGACATGAGTTAAAAGATTTGATATATTAATATCAGAGAATATGTGTTTTAAAAGCATGTATATCTCCTTTTGTATATTTTGTTTGGCGACTATATTATACAAAAAAAGAGAGCTGAGTAAAGCATTTTTTTAATGCTACTCAGCTTTTTTTAATATCTTAAATATATATAGATTAGACTAAGAATTGTAGATTGAGCTACAACAATAGTTCCCCATTTTAAAAATTCCATAAAGGAAATCTCTATTCCCCCTTTTTTAGCTACGGAAGCTCCAACTATATTTGCAGCAGCTCCAACTATTGTCATATTTCCTCCTAAACAAGCTCCTAGAGATAGTGCCCACCAAAGTACTTGGGTATCTCCAGAAAAATTAGGTGTAATCTCTAATAATATTTTACCAAAAGATAAGGTATGAGGTATTGAACCTACTATAGGAGATAAAATAGTTGAAATAATAAGTATTAAGCTAGAAGTAAATTTTAGATGACCATTAGTGAAGTATATTAGATATTCAGATAATTTACTAATGATACCAAGATTTTCAATTCCATCAACTAATACAAATAATCCTCCAAAGAAAAATAAAGTATCCCATTCTACTTTTGCAAATATCTCTTCAGGTTTCTTTTTACTTAAAAATATTAAGACAGCAGCTCCAAGGATAGCTATTATAGCAAGTCCAATATGAGTAAAGCTATTACTTAAAAATCCTAAAATAACAAGAGAGAAAATAACTATAGATTGAATAAGTAATTTTTTATTTGTAATAGTTCTTTCTAAGCTTAGTTCCATTATTCCAGCTTTTAATTCATTAGATACTTGTAACTTATTTTTGAAATATAGAGCTGAACTAGTTAGAAGAACAGCCATATTGATTATAATAAATGGAGTTAGATTAAAAATAAAATCATTAAATTCTAATCCACTAAGGCTCGCAATAATAAGGTTAGGTGGGTCTCCAATCATTGTAGCAGTTCCACCAATATTAGAAGCAAAAATTTGTAAAAGCACAAAAGGTTTAGGATCTACCTCCAATCTTTTAGCTAAGAATATAGTGACTGGAACAACCAATAAAATTGTAGTAACATTATCTAAAACTGCTGAGAAAATAGCCGTTACAATAGAAGTAAAAACAAGAATTTTAATAGGATTTCCTCGCACTAATTGAGCTATCTTTATAGCTACCCACTGAAAGACACCTGTTTCAGACATAATTTCAACAATCATCATCATTCCAATAAGTAGAAAAATTATTTCCAAATTAAATCCAATAGTTTCAAGAGCTTCTTCTTCAGTGATAATTTGTAATACTACCATAAGGGCTCCACCAATAGTTGTGATTATGGATTTCGGATATTTTTCACTAATAATGAAATAAAAAGTAACAATAAAAATAATAGTTCCCAAAATAAGTTTTAGTATTTCCATAAGTTCGCCACCTTTTGTCAGTAATGAAAAAATTTTGTTTAAATTGTACAGTATTATTATATATCTTTAAAAATAAAGTGTAAAATATTTTTTTAAAAATGTGATATAAAAAATAAAATTATTTTATATATTGATTATATATAAAAAGATAAGATATAATTGGATTAGAGGTGAATATATGAAAAATAATTATAAAATAGAAGTACTATCAAAAAGAATTTGTGAAAGTAATATAGAAAAAATTTTGGATATTTTAAAATTAATACCAAATTCTAATTATAAGAGAGAAGATATATTGGCAGAAAATAAGGAAGAGAGAGTATTATATGGGAAGTGGGAATATAGTCTAGTTATTTTAAATGATAAAGATATTGTGGGGATATTGATAGGATATGAAAGAGAAAAAGAAAAGAGTGAACTATATAGAGAAAATTGTTTTTATATTAATGAGATAGCAATATCTAAAAAATATAAAGGACAAGGACTAGGGAAAATGTTATTAGAAACTTTTATTGAAAGAGTAAAAAAATTTAAATATTTAAGTGGAAAAATTAAGATAAGGATTCAAACAACTAATAGTATAGAAAATAGAAAAGTAATAAGTCTATATGAAAGTGTAGGATTTAAAAAGATAGGAGTAAAACAATATCCAAATAAGGAGGATGTTGTTATGGAAATAGAGAAGAAAAATAATTATAAGTAAGGAGAGTAATGATAACTACTCTCCTTATTTTTATAATATTGATGGAAAATCTTTTTTTTCAAGTAAGTCAGATATAGTATCTTTTAAAATTTGTAGTCCATCTTTTATTTCTTCTAAGGTAACTGAAGTGAAACTAAGTCTTATAAAATTATTACTTTGTTCTTCAGCTAAGAAAAAAACAGAACTAGGTAGAATAGAAACCTTTTTTTCTTTTAATAAATTGTAAAGAACATTTGAATTAATTTCAGAAGGAAGCTTTATCCAAAAATAGAAACCACCTTTAGGTAAAAAAGGTAATTCTAAACCTTTAATATTTTTAAGTAATGATAGTGAGAACTCATAACGTTTTTTAAAGATATCTCTTAATTTTTCAATATGTAAGTTTAAGTAACCACGCTTTAAAAATAGATAGATAGCCATCTGCATTAATCCTGATGAAGAGATATCACTAGAAAATTTTGCTGCAATGACTTCTTGAGTGAGTTTATTAGGTAAAACCATATAACCAATTCTTAAACCTGGCATAATTACTTTAGAAAAAGAGTTTATATAAATAACATTATTATTACTATCTAAAGCTTTTAAAGGAATTGAAGGATTATTAAAATAGTAAAAATCAGACATACAATCGTCTTCAATAATAGTAAATTTATATTTATTAGCTAATTCTAAAATTTTTAATTTTTTTTCTAATGACCAAGAAATACCAGTAGGACATTCAAAATTAATCATTGTATAGATAAAATCTATTTTATTATTTTGGAGTATTTTTTCTAGTTCTATTAAATCAAAACCATCTTCAAGTACAGGAACAGAAATCATTTTAGTAACTTCTGAAAAAGTGTTAATAGCTCCATAATAGGAAGGGCTTCCGATTACAATAGTAGTATTTTTCTTTTTAGACATAATTTTTTTTAAAATATCTAATGCTTGTTGTGAACCAGAGACAATTTGAATATTAGAAGCATTAGTAGTAATATTTAAAGCTTTTAATTTTTCTACTAAGATTTCTCTCAATTCTAAAAGTCCTTGAGTATCAAAGTAATTAAAGACTTTATCACCATAGTTATCAAAAATTTCGTTGATAATATTTTGAAATTCTTTTACAGGATAAAGCTCTGTAGAAGGAGTAGCACTAGCAAAGTTAATACTTTTATTAATAATAGCAAAATTATTAATAATTGGTTTTTGATTTTTAGAAGATAGATAATTATTTTCTTTTACATAACATCCTTTACCATTTATTTTAAAAATTAAATTATTTTTTTCAAGAAGTTCATATGCTTTGAGAACAGTCAAATGGCTGATATCATATTTTATAGCTATTTGTCTAATAGAAGGAAGTTTCTCATTAGGAAGTATATCTCCATTTTCTATTATATTTTTAAAAGCTTCATAAAGTTGTAAATATATTTTTTGAGGTAGAGTTTTATCTATAATAAAATTAAGCTTCATAAAAATCTCCTTTATACTGTTAAGTTGTGTTATATTAATATTATACCATACATATAAATTAAAAATGATAAAAACTGTTATATAACAGAAAGTATTGTAACTTTTTATAGGAAAAATAACTGAAAACAAGGTAAATTCTTAGTTTTTTAAAATTTAAAACCGTTATATATCGGTTATAACGGTTTTAGCTATTGACTATTTTAATATAACGGTTTATATTTATAGTATAAGAAAATCAAAATAAAAGTAGGAGGATAGAATGAAATATAATTTTAATGAACATATTGATAGAAAAAATAACCACTCAGCAAAATGGGAAGAGATGGGAAAAAAATTTATTTCAAATGATTTATGGCCTATGTGGATAGCAGATATGGACTTAAAAACTGCTCCTGAGATAACTTCTGCTATGAAAGAAAAAGTAGAACAAGAAATATTTGGTTATGTGTATAGACCTGATTCTTACTATAAAAGTGCAGCAGACTGGTTAGAAAGAAGATTTGGTTATAGAATTTTACCAGATACTTTGATAAATAGCCCAGGAGTTGTTCCAACACTATCAATCCTAGTTAGAAAAATGACAAAGCCAGGAGAAAAAATTTTAATTCAGACACCAGTTTATTATCCTTTTGCAGCGACTATAAAAGATAATGGAAGAGAGGTAGTTGAAAATAGATTAGTTAATAATGGAAATGGTTATTATACAATAGATTTTGAAGATTTTGAAAAGAAGGTATCTTCTAATGATATAAATTTATTTATTTTATGTAGTCCACACAATCCTGTTGGAAGAGTATGGAAAGAAGAAGAGTTAAAGAAAATGGCGGACTTATGTTTAAAATATAATGTAAGAATAATAGCCGATGAAATTTGGAGAGATATTATTATGCCAGGTTTTAAACATATACCAATAGCTTCTTTAAGTAAAGAGGTTGAAAATATTACAATAACTTGTTTTTCACCAACAAAAACATTTAATATTGCTGGATTACAAGCATCATTTGTAACATTTCCAAGAAGAGAAGAATGGGAGATGTTTGATACTGAGTTAGGAATATTGGATATAAAAAGAAATAGCCCATTTAGTTTAGTGGCTTTTGAAACAGGTTATACAAAGTGTGATGAGTGGGTAGATGAATTGGTAGAGCATTTAAGCGGAAATATGGATTATGTAATTAATTTTATTAAAGAAAAAATTCCAGAAGTAAAGGTAAGAAAACCAGAAGGAACTTACTTAATGTGGCTTGATTTTTCAGCATTAGGAATGAGTAAAGAGGAATTATCAAAGTTTATGCAAGAAAAAGCTAAGATAGCTTTAGATGATGGATATTGGTTTGGACAAACAGGAGAAGGGTTTGAAAGAATGAATATAGCTTGTCCAAGATATATGGTAGAAGAGGGAATGAAAAGAATAGAGAAAGCTATAAAAGAGTGGAGAAATAAATAAATTAATATAATAGGGAGGATAAAATAATGGAAGAAAGAAAATATGGGGCAATATCATTTTTACCATTGATAATATTTTTAGCATTATATATTGGAAGTGGATTATATTTTACATTTATGGGAGCAGAAAGTGCTTTTTCAAAATTTCCAAGACATGTAGCACTTTTAATAGGAATAGTTATAGCTTTATTAATGAATAAAACTATGAAATTAGATAAGAAAATAGATATTTTTTGTGAAAATGCAGGGAATTCAGGAGTTATTATTATAGGATTAATTTATTTATTAGCAGGTGGATTCCAAGGAGCAGCCAAAGCTATGGGAGGAGTGGAATCAGTTGTAAATATGGGACTAACTTTTATACCTAGTAGTCTATTAGTTCCAGGAGTATTTGCAATATCATCATTCATATCAACAGCTATAGGGACTTCTATGGGAACTGTAGCAGCTATGGCACCAATAGCTATAGGAGTAGCAGAAGCTGCAAACTTAAATTTACCATTAACATGTGCCGCTGTAATAGGAGGAGCATATTTTGGTGATAACCTATCAATGATATCTGATACTACAATTTCAGCTGCTAAAGGTGTAGGCTCAGAAATGAAAGATAAATTTAGAATGAACTTTTTAATAGCTTTACCTGCTGCAATAGTAGCAATTATAATGTATTGGGCTTTAGGAGGAACAGGAGTAATAACAGGAGAACATAATTTTGAAATTATTAGAGTTATTCCATATATAATAGTTTTAGGAGCTGCTTTAGCAGGATTCAATGTTTGTGGAGTTTTATTTACTGGAATAGTAATGAGTGGATTAATTGGAATTTTTGAAGGAACAATAACTATATTAGAATGGGTTCAAGCAATAGGAAGTGGAATGTCAGATATGTTTAGCATTACTATAGTAGCAATATTAATTTCAGGATTAATAGGATTAATAAAATACTATGGAGGAGTAGATTGGCTTGTTAATTCAATAGTTTCAAGAATAAAAGAAAGAAAAGATGCAGAATATGGAATAGGATTATTATCAGGACTATTATCAGCAGCTTTAGTAAATAATACAATAGCTATTATAATTAGCGCTCCTATAGCAAAGGAGATTGGAAAAACTTATCATATAGCTCCAAAAAGGCTAGCAAGTTTAATTGATATATTTGCTTGTGCATTCTTAGCTTTAACACCATATGATGGAGGAATGTTGATAGTTACTGGTTTAGTTGATGTTTCACCATTAGCAGTATTAAAATATTCATTCTACATTTTTGCTTTAATTATAGCTACTTGTATAACTATTCAATTTGGATTATTAAGAACAGAAGAAGAAAAGAGATATTTAAAAGAGAATAATTTAAAATAATGGAGGATAAAATTAAAATGGAAGATTTAAAAAATAAAGGGATAGGAACAATAGCAATTCATGCAGGACAGCATAAAAATCCTTTTGGAGCATTAGCAACTCCAATATATCAAACATCAACATTTGTATTTGATTCAACAGAGCAGGGGGGAGCTCGTTTTGCAGGAAAAGAAGATGGATATATCTATTCAAGACTAGGAAATCCAACAGTAGCAGTGGCAGAAGCTAAAGTAGCAGCTTTAGAAGAAGGAGAAGCTGCAGCAGCTACCTCATCAGGAATGGGAGCTATTTCTTCAGTTTTATGGACATTGTTGAAAGCTGGAGACCATGTTATAGCAGATAAAATACTATATGGTTGTACATTTGCTCTATTAGCTCATGGAATGACAAGATATGGAGTAGAAGTAGATTTTATTGATACTTCTGATTTAGAAGAAGTAAAAAAACATATGAAGGAAAATACCAGAGTAGTATATTTAGAAACTCCAGCTAATCCAAACTTAAAAATTTCTGATATAGAAGAGATAGCTAAGATAGCTCATACCAATTCAAAAACAATGGTTGTTGTAGATAATACATTTGCAACTCCATATTTACAAAAACCATTAAAACTAGGAGCGGATATAGTTGTTCACTCAGCTACAAAATATATTAATGGACATGGAGATGTTATAGCAGGATTTGCAGTAGGAAAGAAAAAAATAATAGATGAGATAAAATTATTTGGAATAAAAGATATGACAGGATCAGTATTGGGACCTACAGAAGCTCATTTAATAATTAGAGGGTTAAAAACTTTTGAAATAAGAATGCAAAGACATTGTGATAACGCTCAAAAAGTTGCTGAATTTTTAGAAAAACATCCTAAGATAGATAAAGTATATTATCCAGGATTGATAAAGCATCCAGGTCATGAAATAGCTAAAAAGCAAATGAAAGGATTTGGAGGAATAATGTCTTTCGAATTAAAAGGTGGATTTGAGGCAGGAAAAACATTATTAAATAATGTGAAATTATGTGCTTTAGCTGTAAGTCTTGGAGATACTGAAACATTGATTCAACACCCAGCTTCAATGACTCACTCAGCATATTCAAAGGAAGAATTAAAAGAAGCTGGAATTCCAGAAGGATTAGTAAGATTATCTGTAGGATTAGAAAATGTAGAGGATATAATTGAAGATTTAGAACAAGCTTTAAATCAAGTTAAATAATAAAAAAGAGCTATGGAAATAATTTTCTATAGCTCTTTTTAGTTAAATAAAATAAACAGATAAATAATTTAGAATGCTTCCTACTAAAACAAATATATGCCAAACACCATGCATAAATCTAACTTTTTTCATTCCATAGAATATAGTACCAACAGAATAAGCAATTCCACCAGCAATTAAAAGTTTTAAAGAAAGGGGGCTAATTAAAGTTTTTAAATCATCGAAAACAAAAATAATCATCCATCCCATAAAAAGATATATTAATGTAGAGAGTATTTTAAATTTACCAGTAAAGAAAATTTTAAAAATGATACCTGCTAAGGTCATTCCCCATTGAGCAAAGAATAAAATCCACTTAACTTTTCCGTCAAAAAATCCTAGCAAATAAGGAGTGTATGATCCTGAAATAAGGATATAAATAGCTGAATGGTCTAAAATTTTAAATATTCTTTTTAATTTACCAGTATATAATATATGATAAGTACCAGACATGGAATAAAGTAATATTAAAGAGAAACAAAATAACATTGAACCAATAAAATATCCAATATTACCACTCTCTAAAGTTCTTACTAGTAGAGCTCCTGTGCCAACTAATGCTAAAATAACTCCAAAGTAATGAGTAAGTGAGTTTACCCATTCTTCAACTCTTGAAACTTCATTCATAATAGCCTCCTGTTAAAATAAATAAAGTAAAATAAAATAGCCATTAATTATATCTTTTATTGAAAGTATTTTATCATATTAGTCATGAAAAAGTATAGTTAAATTTCAAAACTTTTAGTAATTATAGCCCCTTTATTTTTCATCTCTTTAATAGCATCTTTAGAAGAGCTAGGAGTTAAGTTTACTCCTCTACAACCATCTTCTATTAAATATACTTTATATCCTAATTCTAATGCATCAAGAACTGTAAATTTTACACAAAAATCAGTAGCTAATCCCATTATATATAAAGTGTCAATTTTTTTTTCTTTTAAAAAATTATCTAAATTTGTTTTTTGTAATTTTCCATTATCAAAGAAACCACTGTATGAGTCAATTTCAGGATTATTTCCTTTAAATATAGTTTTATCAATATTGTTACTATCTAATTCTGAATGGAATTCACTACCATAAGTATTTTCTACACAGTGAACAGGCCACCAAACTTGAGGTAAATTATTTAAGATTCCAAGTTCTCCAACTTTTCCATTTGAATTAATAGCAAAACTTTTATGGGAATTAGGGTGCCAATCTTTAGTTGCAACTATTAAATCATTATTTTCTCTAAATTTTTTTATTAAAGAGTTTGCAACTGGGATAACTGAATCTCCATATTTTACCTCAAGAGCACCATTTTTACAAAAATCATTTTGTAAGTCAACTAATAATAAAGCTTTCATAAAATCCTCCTAAAATATTTTTCTAATTTTATTATACCATTTTTTAGAAGAAAAAACATATCTATCCATTGAAAATATTGACATTTTTTAAAAAATATGATAAAATAAGCCGTTGTGAAATACACACATCAGTTATTTCTAAGCCAGGTGTTTTCAAATGAAAATTGCTTAGTTTTGAGACTGATGGAAGAAAAACCAAAAGACTATTAGGAGGAAAAAATGGCAGTAATAACAATGAAACAATTATTAGAAGCTGGAGTTCACTTTGGACACCAAGCAAAAAGATGGAACCCAAAAATGGCTAAGTACATCTTCACAGAGAGAAACGGAATCCACGTAATCGATTTACACAAATCTTTAAAGAAAATCGAAGAAGCTTATGCAGTAATGAGAGAGATTGCTGAGCAAGGTGGAAAAGTTCTATTCGTAGGAACTAAAAAACAAGCTCAAGAGGCTGTAAAAGAGCAAGCTGAAAGATCAGGAATGTATTATGTAAACAACAGATGGTTAGGAGGAATGTTAACTAACTTCGCAACTATCAAAACAAGAGTAGAAAGATTAAAAGAGTTAGAGCAAATGGAAGCAGATGGAACTTTAGATACTGCTTACACTAAAAAAGAAGCAGCTAACTTCAGAAAAGAATTAGCAAAATTATCTAAAAACCTTTGCGGAATTAAAGATATGAAAGAAGTTCCAGCAGCAGTATTTATCGTAGACTGTAAAAAAGAAACTTTAGCAATAAAAGAAGCTTCTGATTTAGGAATTCCTGTATTTGCAATGATCGATACTAACGTAGATCCAGACTTAATAACTTACCCAATTCCTGCAAACGATGATGCTATCAGATCTGTAAAATTAATCTCATCTGTAATGGCTAACGCTATCATCGAAGGAAACCAAGGTAAAGAAGTAGTAGAAGTTCCTGCTACTGAAGAAGAAGTTGTAGTAGAAGAAGAAGTAGTAGCTGAGTAATTTTATTCATCTATTATGGTTGAGCATAAATTAATAAAATAAAATTTTATTAGGAGGAAAAAATGGCAGTAATAACAGCTGGTTTAGTTAAAGAACTAAGAGAAAGAACTGGTGCTGGAATGATGGATTGTAAAAAGGCACTAATGGAAAATGACGGAGATATGGATAAAGCAATTGACTACTTAAGAGAGAAAGGAATTGCTAAAGCAGTTAAGAAAGCTGGAAGAATAGCAGCTGAAGGATTAATCTTTGATGCTGTATCAGCAGACCACAAAAGAGCTGTATTAATCGAGTTCAACTCTGAAACTGACTTCGTTGCTAAAAACGTAGAGTTTAAAGAATTTGGAAAGAAATTAGCTGAAATTGCTATTACAAATAATGTAAAAACTATAGAGGCTTTAAATGAAGCTGAAATAGAAGCTGGAAAAACTGTTGCTCAAGCAGTAACTGATTTAATAGCTAAAATCGGAGAAAACATGAATATCAGAAGAATTCATGAAACTGAAGCTAAAGATGGTTTCGTAGCAACTTATAGCCACTTAGGAGGAAAGCTAGGAGTTATAGTTGAATTATCTGGAGAAGCTACTGAAGCAAACATAACTAAAGCTAGAGATATAGCTATGCACGTAGCAGCTATGGATCCTAAATACTTAAATTCATCTGAAGTTACAACAGCTGACTTAGAGCATGAGAAAGAAATAGCTAGAAAACAATTAGAAGCTGAAGGAAAACCAGCTCAAATAATTGAGAAAATCCTAGTTGGAAAAATGAATAAATTCTATGAAGAGAACTGTTTAGTAGATCAAATCTACGTAAGAGCAGAAAATAAAGAAACTGTTGCTAAATTCGCAGCACCTTCAACTGTATTATCATTTGCTAGATACAAAGTTGGAGATGGAATCGAGAAAAAAGAAGAAAACTTCGCAGAAGAAGTTGCAGCTCAAATCAGAGGATAATAGCTAACAAATATAATGGGGATGCAACCGCATCTCCATTTTTTTAAAAAATTAATTAGGAGGAGCTATGGAGAAGCCATTTTATAAAAGAGTTTTATTAAAACTTAGTGGAGAAGCTCTAATGGGAGAGCAAGAGTTTGGAATTTCATCAGATGTAATAGCATCTTATGCTAGACAGATAAAAGAGATAGCTGATTTAGGAGTAGAGGTTTCAGTAGTTATAGGTGGAGGAAATATCTTCAGAGGACTATCTGGAGCAACTCAAGGAGTAGATAGAGTAACAGGAGATCATATGGGAATGTTAGCTACTGTTATTAACTCTCTTGCACTTCAAAACTCAATAGAGAAACTAGGAGTACAAACAAGAGTACTTACTGCTATTGAGATGCCTAAGATAGCTGAGCCATTTATTAAAAGAAGAGCTCAAAGACACCTTGAAAAGGGAAGAGTTGTAATATTTGGAGCTGGAACAGGAAATCCATATTTTACAACTGATACAGCAGCAGCATTAAGAGCAATAGAGATGAATACTGAGGTAGTTTTAAAGGCTACAAAAGTAGATGGAATCTATGATAAAGATCCTGTAAAGTATGCTGATGCAGTAAAATATGAAACTGTAACTTATACAGAAGTTTTAAATAAAAACCTTAAAGTAATGGATGCAACTGCAATTTCATTATGCAGAGAAAATAAACTTCCAATTATTGTATTTGATTCTTTAACAGAAGGAAATATAAAAAGAGTAATAATGGGAGAAAAAATAGGAACAACAGTAATAGCTGATTAATATTTAGGAGGAAATTTATGACAGGTAAAGAAGTAGTAAGCTTATGTAAAGAAAAAATGGGTAAAGCTGTAGAAGCTACAAAACACAAATTTACATCAATAAGAGCAGGAAGAGCTAACGTTTCTATGTTAGATGGAATAAAAGTAGAGCAATATGGTTCTGAAATGCCATTAAACCAAGTTGGATCTGTATCAGCTCCAGAAGCAAGATTATTAGTAATAGATCCATGGGATAAGTCATTAATAGGAAAAATAGAAAAGGCTATAATAGCTGCTAACTTAGGATTAACTCCTAATAATGATGGTAAAGTTATAAGACTTATAATGCCAGAATTAACTGCTGATAGAAGAAAAGAGTATGTAAAAATGGCTAAATCTGAAGCTGAAAATGGAAAAGTTGCTGTAAGAAATATAAGAAAAGATGGAAATAATGATCTTAAAAAATTATTAAAAGATAAGGAAAATCCAGTTTCAGAAGATGAAGTTAAGAATTTAGAAGCTGAAATTCAAAAATTAACAGATGCTCATATTAAAGAGATAGATGAGTTATTTGCTAAGAAAGAAAAAGAGATAACAACTGTTTAATAAAAAATTTAAAAGAAGGGAGCTAATTAAGGCTCCCTTCTTTTATCATTATGATAATGAAAATAAAAAATGATTTACCTCACTGTATTTAAATTGTCATATATAATAAAAAAAGTACTTTTGTATAAAAAAATAAACTAAATGTATTATTTATAAAGATGGCATAAAAATTGCTATTATTTTAATATAAGTTATTAAATATTAAAATATTAATAGGAGGAAAAAATGAATAGTACACAAATTACAGCATTAGTAATAATTTTAGTTTACATGGCAGTAACAGTTGCTATTGGACTATTTGCTTCAAGAAAAAAAACAGAGGAGAAACAAAGTAATGATGACTTCTTAATGGCAAGTAAATCATTAGGACCAGTAGTTCTAGCAGGAACATTATTTGCTGCAAATACAGGAGGAGCTAGTACAACAGGTATAGCTACTAACGTATTTCAATATGGATTATCAGCTTCTTGGTATGTAATAGCAGGAGGAATAGGATTTGTTTTAGTATCTTTTATAGCACCATATTTTAGAAGAGCACAAGCTAATACAGTACCTGAAATTATTAGTAAAAGATATGGAAAAGCTTCACACATATTTACAGCTTTTACTTCAATCTCTGCATTATTTATGGCAACAGGAGCTCAATTTATAGCTACAGCTTCAATTATAAACGTTGTAACAGGATTTGACTTTGAAACTGCAGCAATAGTAAGTACTATTGTAGTTGTTATTTATACAATGTTTGGAGGATTTAAGTCAGTTACAGCTACAAACTTAATGCACGTTTTATTTATCACTGTTGGAATGACAATAGCTATGTTTGTAATGGTTAATAATCCAGAAGTAGGAGGATTTGGAGCATTATTTGAAAAAGCAAGAGCTATGCAAGATGCAGCTGGAAATAATATGAATATATTAAGTATGACAAAAATAGGTGGAACTACAATAATTGGTTACATTGCAATGTATTTTATGACTTTCCCAACAGGACAAGAAATAGTTCAAACTTATTGTTCAGCTAAAGATGGAAAATCAGCTAAATTAGGTTCAATATTAGCAGGACTTGTATCAGCAGCATATGCAATTGTTCCAGCAATAATAGGATTATTAGCTTATGTTTGTATTGATGGTTATGTATTAGCAGGTTCTCAAAAAAATGCACTAGCACAAGCTACAATAACTTTTGCTCCTTCAATATTAGCAGGAGTAGTATTGGCAGCAATAGTTGCAGCTACAATGAGTAGTGCTTCAGGAAATATGATAGGAACTGCTACTATGTTTACTAATGACGTTTTTACACCATATATAAATAAAGGTGTAAAAGATGATAAAAAAGAAATTTGGATTTCTAAAGTTACAATGTTAGTAGTTGGAGTAGTTGGATTATTTATAGCTTTAAAAGCAAGTAATGTTATCAGTGTTATGATGGGGGCATTTGCATTAAGAAGTGCAGGTCCATTTGCAGCATTTATTTGTGGATTATTCTGTAAAAATGTAACTAAACGTGCAGGATTTATTTCTATCTTAGTAGGAACAATAGTTGCAGCTATATGGATTTATGTATTAGACACACCAGGTGGATTAAATGCTATGGTACCAGGTGGAATAGTAGCATTTATAGCTATCTTCTTAGTTTCTAAAATTGAAATTAGTCAAGGAGTAGAGCCAGCACCAGAAATAAAATTTGATGAAAATGTTTAATTAGGTTTGAATATAAATATAAGGGGGTTATAAAAAATATGGAGAAAATACTTATAAAAAATGGAACAGTTATAGATGGAAGCAGAAGTGCAAGATTCCAAGCTGATGTATTAGTTGAAGGAGAAAGAATAGTAAAAATAGGAA
>ENA-OWPD01000135-OWPD01000135.1-human-gut-metagenome-genome-assembly--contig:-NODE-135-length-94154-cov-7.343213_pt1 | contig 94154 bp, 108 predicted proteins | sample MGYA00248262_ERZ651842 | MGnify/ENA primary metagenome ERZ651842 (study PRJEB26924, sample SAMEA4378253) | human gut metagenome | biome: human gut; feature: human-associated habitat; material: faeces... | reverse complement strand
GATTCGAAGGGAGCTGGCCGTATAGGACTTACCCGTTTTGCGGTTGCAAAGGTAGACATTTTTATGTATTCTGCAATAGCTGCAGACAACTTTTTTACTAACAAAAGACTAACAGGCTACATTTCAGGCAATTAAAATTGCAAAAAAATATTCAGACAGCAACTTCCTCTGCTTTATTAACTTTAACAACCAGATTTCCCCTACCAACCGATATTATTTGTACCTTTGTGCGCAATTTATAAATGAAGATGACAGAGAACAGAAGCTATTTACAAAAATATGCCATGCATTTTGGCACGTATATGGGAATCTACTGGATATTGAAGTTCATATTATTTCCGCTGGGATTCCACATACCTTTCCTTTCGCTTTTATTTGTAATCCTGACATTATCCGTACCTTTCATCGGATATCACTATGCGAAAATGTACCGGGATAAGATTTGCGGGGGAAGTATCCAATTTTTGCATGCCATGCTCTTTACCATATTTATGTATATGTTTGCTTCTCTGCTGGTAGCTGTGGCCCACTACGCCTATTTCCAATTCATCGATCATGGATTTATCATCAACTCTTACATCCAGTTGTGGGACGAACTGATGACCAACACCCCGGCTCTGATAGAAAACAAAGAAGTTATAAAAGAAACGATAGATACCGCCCGTTCACTTACTTCCATCAATATCACCATGCAACTATTGTCATGGGATGTATTTTGGGGAAGTATCCTGGCCATTCCCACCGCATTGATGGTAATGAAAAAGGCCAAACCGGAAAATGACGGAGTGGCTCAATCGTAATTTGTAATTCGTAAGTAATTAGTAATTAAAAAATGGATATATCAGTTGTAATCCCATTATTCAATGAAGAAGAGTCACTACCCGAACTCTATGCTTGGATAGAACGGGTAATGAAAGCCAACGGATTCTCATTCGAAGTGATTTTCGTTAACGATGGAAGTACCGACCATTCATGGGAAGTGATCGAAAAGCTTAAAGCTCAATCGGAACATGTAAAAGGTATCAAATTCCGCCGTAACTACGGTAAATCACCTGCACTCTACTGCGGATTCGCTGAAGCGGAAGGAAACGTAGTCATAACGATGGATGCGGACCTGCAAGATAGCCCGGACGAAATCCCCGAACTTTACCGGATGATTACAAAGGATGGCTACGACCTGGTATCCGGCTGGAAGCAAAAGAGATATGATCCTATTTCAAAGACACTGCCCACCAAGTTGTTTAATGCTACCGCCCGCAAAGTATCAGGCATCAAAAACCTGCACGACTTCAACTGCGGACTGAAAGCCTATCGCAAAGAGGTCGTAAAACATATCGAAGTGTACGGTGAGATGCATCGTTATATACCTTATCTGGCAAAGAACGCCGGATTCAAGAAAATCGGTGAAAAGGTGGTTCAACACCAGGCTCGCAAATATGGTACGACCAAATTCGGACTGAACCGTTTCGTAAACGGGTATCTGGATTTACTCTCTCTTTGGTTCCTCTCCAGATTCGGCATCAAGCCGATGCATTTCTTCGGACTGTTGGGATCATTGATGTTTATGATCGGAATGATTTCTGTCATCATCGTAGGTGCCAGTAAACTATATGCCATGTACAACGGTCTCCCCTACCGACTGGTGACCGACTCTCCCTATTTCTATTTGTCACTTACGGCAATGATTATAGGTACGCAATTATTCTTAGCCGGATTCCTTGGCGAACTCATCTCGCGCAATGCCCCGGAACGGAATAACTATCAGATAGAAAAGAAAATTTGATTCACATTCAATAAACTGACTATGAAGAATTTAATTCGTATCTTTCTCATATTGACTATCATTGGCGCTGCAGTCAGCTTACACAGTGCCTGCTCGGATGAGAACGATTGCTCATTGGCAGGACGTCCGATGATGTACTGCACAATATATACCATTAATCCGGATAACCCTACTATTGCATTAAAAGACACGCTTGATTCATTAACAATCACAGCATTGGGCACCGACTCTATCATCCTGAACAATGAAAAGAATGTGCATACCCTGATGTTGCCACTACGATACACAAGTGACACTACTGTGTTCATATTCAGATACGATCCCAAACGTAGAGAAAAAGATGTTGACACATTATACATTGTACAACAGAATACCCCTTATTTCCAGTCCATGGAATGTGGTTATATGATGAAACAAAATATAATCAGCGCTAAATTTGGAAAACCGGGAAGACCGGGTAACCCTCCTCCCTATGGCAACGGGCAGCCGGATCAGATAGATTCTCTTCATATAAAAAATAAAGAAGCCAATACAAATGAAATCGAGAACTTGCAGATATTCTATAATTATCGGCCAGAACGCACACCTGATGAAACGACTAATTAGTCTGCTTCTGCTCTTTTGCATTGGGCTTCCGTTGCTGGCACAACAGCAACGTCCGGCGCAAACGCCCAAAAGAGATCAGAAGAAAAAAGAGGTTGCCGAGATAGATACCATTCCGCTCTACAATGGTACGTATGTCGGTGTGGATTTATATGGCATTGGAAGCAAGCTGCTGGGAGGCGACTTTATGAGTTCTGAAGTCAGCGTAGCCGTTAACCTCAAGAATAAATTCATCCCTACCATTGAGTTTGGTATGGGAGGAACAGATACCTGGAGCGAAACAGGCATACACTATAAGAGCAAAATGGCCCCATTCTTCCGAATCGGTGTGGACTACAACACCATGGCAAAGAAAAAAGAGAAGAACAGCTACTTGTATGCAGGACTTCGCTATGCATTCAGTTCATTTAAATATGATGTTTCCACGATGCCAGCAGATGATCCTATCTGGGGAGATGTAATAGGTAACCCCAGTTTGGAAGACGATTATTGGGGAGGAAGTGTGCCATTCAGTCATCTGGGTATGAAAGGATCGGTGCAATGGCTGGAAATCGTTTTAGGCGTCAAAGTACGTATTTACAAAAACTTCAACATGGGGTGGTCAGTACGTATGAAATACAAAACCAAAGCATCTACCGGAGAATATGGAGACCCATGGTACGTGCCCGGTTACGGAAAATTTAAATCGAGTAACATGGGAATCACTTATTCCCTTATTTATAAATTGCCTCTTTAGAATACAATGACAGGACTAGAGATTTGGCTGCTTGCAATAGGTCTGGCGATGGATTGTTTCGCTGTCTCAATTGCAAGCGGTATTATTTTGAAACGTACCCGATGGAAACCCATGCTAGTCATGGCTTTTGCTTTCGGCTTTTTTCAGGCAATCATGCCATTTATCGGATGGATGTGTGCAAAGACATTCAGTCATCTTATAGAAAGTGTAGACCATTGGATTGCTTTCGCAATCCTTGCCTTCTTAGGCGGACGAATGATTTTAGAATCTTTCAAAGAAGAAGAATGTTGTAAACTGTTCAATCCGGCAAATCCGAAAGTGGTATTGACTATGGCAATAGCCACAAGTATTGATGCATTGGCAATCGGCATTTCCTTTGCCTTTCTGGGAGTTCAGGATTATACCGAAATCCTCCCTCCTATCAGCATTATCGGATTTGTTTCATTTGTCATGTCACTCATCGGTCTGATCTTTGGTATCCAATGTGGCTGCGGCATCGCCCGGAAACTGAAAGCAGAATTATGGGGAGGTATCATTCTAGTCATTATCGGACTAAAAATATTAATTGAACATTTATTTCTTCAATAAAACGAGTTTTCTCATCAAATAGAAGAGCGTATGAAAACAAAAAAAAGTTTCCTTTGGCTGGCTTTCCTGATTTTGGCAACTATCTGGATATTAGTCAGACATAATCAACAAGTTGGCTATTACAGTGTCAAAGGTTTGGTGTTTGGGACAGTATATAAAATTACTTATCAGCATGACGGTGACTTAAAACCGGAAATAGAAGCTGAACTGAAACGCTTCGACCAATCTCTATCTCCATTCAACGACAGTTCTGTTATCAGTCGCGTCAACCGCAATGAAGAGCTAGTGACTGATAGTTTTTTCCAGAAATGTTTCCATCGCTCGATGGAAATTTCCCGAGAGACAAAGGGGGCTTTCGACATTACAGTGGCCCCTCTTGCCAATGCTTGGGGATTCGGTTTCAAAAAAGGTGCTTTTCCTGATTCATTAATGATAGACAGTCTGTTACAAATCACCGGATATGAAAAAGTGAAAATGGATAACGGCAAAGTTATCAAACAGGATCCTCGTACCATGTTAAGTTGTAGTGCCGTTGCCAAAGGGTATTCGGTAGACGTAATTGCACAACTGCTCGACCGTAAGGGAATAAAAAACTATATGGTAGATATAGGAGGCGAGGTGGTAGTGAAAGGGAAAAATCCTTCCAAAGGCTTATGGCGCATTGGAATCAATAAGCCCATCGACGATTCACTGGCCGTAAACCAAGACTTACAGACAATTCTTGAGATAACAGATTTAGGCTTGGCTACTTCCGGAAACTATCGTAATTATTATTATAAAGATGGGAAGAAATACGCCCATACGATTGACCCTAGAACTGGCTATCCGGTACAACACAACATCTTATCCTCTACGGTAATCGCCAAAGACTGTATGACTGCCGACGCCCTTGCCACCGCCTTCATGGTGATGGGACTGGAAGAAGCGGAAGCTTTCTGCAAAGCGGATACAACGATTGACGCCTACTTTATTTATAGTGGAGAAAATGGAGAGTTCAAGACTTATTATACGGAGGGAATGAAAAAATACATAACTACTCCGTAATATATATATATTATACAAACAGAGGTTCTACTTGAGTAAAACAGAACCTCTATTCAATTGGCAAATATCTATTTCATAAACACGAAATACACTGCTGCAATCAGACAAATAAATGCAGCCAGATGATTCCAATGTAAAGCCTCACCTTTAAAGAAGATGGTAGTGAACACTGTAAAAATAACAAGTGTTATTACCTCTTGAATGACTTTTAGTTGCATCAATGAAAACGGGCCTCCATTGCCTATAAAGCCAATACGATTGGCCGGTATCTGACAGGAATATTCAAAAAAGGCGATCGCCCAGCTGAACGCAATCACACCAATCAGCGGAAGAGCTGCGAACCAACTGTACTCCTGTTTCATCTTTAAATGTCCGTACCAAGCAAATGTCATAAAGACATTAGATACAATCAGTAACAAAATGGTATAGAATCCTTTCATAACAATCTATTCAAATTAATCTATTTTATCCGGTAATAAATCTTCCTGTACATTGGTCATACTTCCCCAAAGACTGTAACGCGCCTCCGGGTTCATCGCTTCCAGTTGCCTCAAAATACCTTTCATATCACTCCGGCTGGACTGCGATTCATAAGGACAATTCTTCACTTGCTTCTGATAATGACGCAAAGCTGCCAATTCTACCAAATCGGCTTCATGAACCAGACACATCGGACGAATAATTGTCATATCAAACTTCTTCATCATCAACCGGGGCGGCATTGTACTGAAAGCTCCCTGATAAGTGATATTCATCAATAAAGTTTCCAAAATATCATCCATATGGTGACCGAGAGCGATTTTATTGCATCCGTGTTCCTTAGCAACTGTGAACAGGGCTTTCCGACGGTTCCATGAACAGAGGAAGCAGGGAGATTTACGTGTGTCGGTAGCAGGATCAAAAGCTGTCTCATACTGCACAAAGGGAACTCCATACGTCTCACAGTGCGCTTTCAAATATTCCGTATCACTCTGATAAGGAATATTCTTCATCACTACATGGACGGCAACGACAGAAAAGCGAGGTTTATAGATACGTGCGCGTCTCCCCAACAGTTCCACAAGCGCCAACGAATCTTTTCCTCCCGATAGTCCGATAAGGATTTTGTCTCCTTCTTCTATCAATCCATATTGCACCACTCCTTTATTAAACCGCCGTTCAATGCGGCGAATGGTTTTCTCTTCTTCCGTAAATTGTGTCATATCTTTAAAAATCGGCTGCAAAAGTAAGCGAAAAGAATGATTTAAAGAAGAATTAACATAATAGAATCACTGAAAAAGGGTTTATTTCTAATAAATTTGTACTTTTGAACAATTGATAAATGGACCGGTGCCCGAAAGCAGCAATGTTTTCAATCTACCCGTCACTCATAAACGCTCAAAACGATGAAAGGAAAATATATTCTATTTTTAATTTGCAGCCTCTTCCTTTGCGAAGTCTCTGCACAAACGTTGGAACAGGCACGCACCTTATTTACCAAAGGTGAGTACGAACAAGCCAAACCAGTTTTTAAGAAGTATACTAAATCACAACCGTCGAACGGGAATTATAATTATTGGTATGGCGTATGTTGCCTGAAAACCGGAGAGGCAGAAGAGGCGGTGAAACCTCTTGAAATAGCGGTAAAGAAACGTATCACCGGTGGACAACTCTATTTGGGACAAGCATATAATGAGACGTACCGCTTCGAAGATGCCGTGAACTGCTTTGAAGAATACATCGCAGACTTAAGTAAACGCAAGAAACCGACGGAAGAAGCGGAGAAACTTCTGGAGAAAAGCAAATCTGACCTTCGTATGTTGAAGGGGGTTGAGGAAGTATGTATCATCGACAGTTTCGTTGTGGACAAAGCAACTTTCCTGAACGCTTACAAGATCAGCGAAGAATCGGGCAAACTGTTTACTTTCAATGAATTCTTCAAGACAGAAGGAGATCATCCGGGAACAGTTTATGAAACAGAAATCGGAAATAAAATTTATTATAGCGAAAAGGGCGAGAAAGGTAATCTTGATATCTTTTCAAAGAACAAGTTGTTGAATGAATGGAGTGACGGACGTCCGTTACCGGGTAGTATCAATGCTTCCGGGAATGCGAATTATCCGTTTGTTCTATCGGATGGAGTCACCGTTTATTACGCCAGCGATGGCGAGGGATTGGGTGGCTATGATATTTTTGTCACTCGCTACAACACGAATACCGACACTTATCTTGTTCCGGAAAATGTGGGTATGCCGTTCAACTCGCCGTACAACGATTATATGTACGTCATCGATGAATACAACAACCTCGGATGGTTTGCTTCCGACCGTTTCCAACCGGAAGGAAAGGTATGTATTTATGTATTCATCCCTAACACTTCCAAACAGACTTATAATTATGAAGCAATGGAGCAGCAAGAGATCATTCGTCTGGCACAGATTCATTCGCTGAAAGAAACCTGGAAGGATAAACAAGCGGTTACCGAAGCACTGCAACGATTGAAAGCTGCTATCAGTCATAAGCCCAAAGAGCGCCGTGCCATGGACTTTGAGTTTGTCATTGACGACCATACGACTTACTATCTGATGAGCGACTTTAAATCCGCAAAAGCCAAGACACTTTTCCTGCGCTATCAGCAGATGGAAAAAGACTATTATCAACAAGAAGAAAAGCTGAACAGCCTTCGTCAACAATATGCCGGTGCCAACCAACAGGGAAAAGCAAAAATGGCTCCTGCCATTCTCGACCTTGAAAAACGGATACTGCAAATGTCCGAAGAACTGGATGCTCTCGAAGTGAATGTACGTAATGCAGAAAAAACAAAATAAATAATAACTCTGAACTATGGATATACTCATTATCGCCGTTCTCATTATTGCCGCAGTCATACTGTTTCTGGTAGAACTGTTCGTCATCCCGGGCATTAGCCTGGCCGGAATTTCTGCATTGGTTTGCATCCTGTATGCCAACTACTATGCGTTCGACAATTTAGGTATGGCAGGAGGATTTGTCACTCTTGGCATATCAGCGGTTGCCTGCATCGGATCACTGATTTGGTTTATGCGATCGAAGATGCTGGACAAACTGGCGTTGAAAAAAGATATTGATTCAAAAGTAGACCGTAGCGCAGAAGATAGCGTCAAAGTGGGTGATACAGGAATCAGTACTACCCGCCTGGCACAAATCGGTTATGCCGAGATTAACGGAAAAATTGTAGAGGTAAAGTCAATAGACGGATTCCTCAATGAGAAGACTCCGATAATCGTAAGCCGGATCACCGACGGTACAATCATGGTTGAGAAACACAAAGAATAATATTCACTTAATAAAAACATCAATGGAATCATCTTTCTACTTGCCTATCTTTCTGATAGCCGGAGGTATTATCTTCTTGATAATATTTTTCCATTACGTGCCGTTCTTCCTTTGGTTGTCGGCTAAAGTTTCGGGAGTTAACATCTCGCTGATACAACTATTCTTAATGCGTATACGTAACGTTCCGCCGTACATCATCGTGCCGGGAATGATCGAGGCTCACAAAGCCGGTCTGAAAAACATTACCCGTGATGAACTGGAAGCCCATTATCTGGCTGGCGGACATGTAGAAAAGGTGGTTCACGCCTTGGTATCCGCATCGAAAGCGAATATCGAATTACCTTTCCAGATGGCTACCGCTATCGACCTTGCAGGACGTGACGTATTCGAAGCTGTACAGATGTCTGTAAACCCGAAAGTGATCGACACACCTCCTGTTACGGCTGTTGCAAAAGACGGTATTCAGCTGATAGCCAAAGCACGTGTTACGGTACGTGCCAACATTCGTCAGTTGGTCGGTGGTGCAGGTGAAGATACGATCCTTGCCCGTGTAGGCGAAGGTATCGTTTCATCTATCGGTTCTTCTGAAAACCATAAATCGGTCCTTGAGAATCCGGATTCGATCTCTAAACTTGTACTTCGTAAAGGTTTGGACGCAGGAACAGCTTTCGAGATCTTGTCTATTGATATCGCGGACATCGATATAGGTAAAAATATCGGTGCGGCTCTGCAAATTGACCAGGCTAACGCAGATAAGAACATCGCACAGGCAAAAGCCGAAGAGCGCCGTGCCATGGCAGTTGCTTCCGAACAGGAAATGAAAGCAAAAGCACAGGAAGCTCGTGCTAAAGTGATCGAAGCAGAGGCTGAAGTTCCTAAAGCGATGGCTGAAGCTTTCCGTAGCGGCAACCTAGGCATCATGGATTATTATCGCATGAAGAATATTGAAGCTGATACCTCCATGCGCGAGAATATCGCCAAGCCGGCAACGGGTAATGCAGGCAATCAGCCATTGAGCAAATAATCGTTCACAAACGCCGGAATCCGATTTCATTTCAGTTGTAAGACGCACTCCCCTTTTCTAAAGGAAAAAGATAGTGGCTTCTTCTGAACTTAAATCCGGTTCCGGCGTTTCTATTTATAGATACAAATCCTATTATAAAACTAAAACCCTTCAATAACATGAAAAAGTACTTTCCATCCTCTGAATTGATTATCAATGAAGACGGTTCAGTATTCCATCTTCACGTAAAGCCCGAATGGTTGGCAGACAAAGTAATTCTGGTAGGTGACCCCGGACGTGTAGCACTCGTAGCTTCTCATTTCGAAAACAAAGAATGTGAAGTGGAAAGCCGCGAATTCAAAACCATCACGGGTACTTATAAAGGTAAACGGATTACAGTGGTTTCTACAGGAATCGGCTGCGATAATATCGACATCGTAATGAATGAACTGGATGCACTCGCCAATATAGATTTTAATACCCGCGAAGAAAAGGATCAGTTCCGCCAGCTGGAATTAGTACGCATCGGTACATGTGGCGGCTTACAGCCCAACACTCCTGTCGGAACATTTGTGTGTTCGCAGAAGTCTATCGGCTTTGACGGATTGCTTAATTTCTATGCCGGACGAAATGCTGTATGCGACTTATCTTTTGAACGTGCGTTCCTCAATCACATGGGTTGGTCGGGAAATATGTGTGCGCCTGCTCCTTATGTCATTGATGCCAGCGAAGAACTGATTGAGCGGATTGCCAAAGAGGACATGGTACGTGGAGTAACAATCGCTGCCGGAGGTTTCTTTGGTCCGCAGGGACGTGAACTTCGTGTTCCATTGGCAGACCCGAAACAGAATGATAAGATTGAATCTTTCGAATATAAAGGCTATAAGATTACTAACTTCGAAATGGAAAGTTCGGCTTTGGCAGGACTTAGCCGGTTGATGGGGCACAAGGCTATGACCGTCTGCATGGTGATAGCCAACCGACTTATTAAAGAGGCCAATACAGGATATAAAAATACAATTGATACACTGATTAAAACTGTACTTGACAGAATATAAATCATCTATATCCAAAAGGATTAAATTGTAATCGAAAGAACAAAACTGCCATCGAAAAATAGATAATGGCTTGAATCTTCCACTGATAACGTATAGATTCAAGCCATTTTTTATCATTTACATCTTTCAATATAGCATCATTATATTACACAGCTATTTTTGATTTGTTATTTTATCAATAACCAATCGTAAATCTCTCCTGATGATGTTTCGGATATTCCAATTCATCAATCATTGCGGCAGCGTAATCTTCGACAGAGATATGGCTGTTTCCTACGATGTCTACAATCATATCATCTTTTCCCAACCGATAACGTCCTGTACGCACTCCCGGACGCATATCTGCTGCCGGAGAGAAGAACACCCAGTCTATTTCTTTCTCTTTCTTCAAGAAGTTCAGATAAAACTCTCCTAAGGCTTTCACTCCCGGCAATATATTTTCGGGCACTTCGCCGGAATCCATCAAACGCAAGCCCGGAGCGATAAATAAAGAACCGGCACCACCAACCATCAGAAAACGATTGACGCCAGTCTTCTTCACTCCATCAATTATAGTCAGATAAACTTTAATGGTTTCATCGTATATATCAGGATTATTCCATCCCGGATTGAACGCACTAACAACGGCATCCGCACCTTTACAAACGTCGGCCACTTCATCAAGCACGGCTACATCGGCTTTCACCACTTTCAGATTTTCATTCTCTATCTTTATCTTTTCCGGATGACGAACTACTGCTGTAACTTCGAAACCACGATTCAAAGCCTCGTTCAGAAGAGCAGAACCAACAAAGCCACTTGCTCCGATAAGGACTATTTTTTTCACTTTCTCCATATTCAAATCTATTATAATGTTACTACTATTATAATAGTAACACTACAATATTCAGAATGTTGGTTCTCTTTTAGAAAATTAATTATCCGATATAAGATTCTATCGTCTCTCTTAGCCTCTCCAAAGAATAGGGTTTTGAAATAACGGCGTTACATCCAGCTTGAATAGCCTGTTGCTGTTCGGTATAGAAAGCATACGCAGTCACTGCAATAATAGGCACGGTCAGAGAAATCGTACGGATCTTTTCAGTAGCCTGAATACCGTCCATCACCGGCATACGAATATCCATCAGTATCAAATCCGGGCTTTCACGGATGAAACTATTGATAGCCTCCTGCCCATTGCGTACCCATGAGATAATATATTCTTTATTCAGAAGAATGTTTAGTTGAGCAAAGTTCGACTCTATATCTTCCACTACCAATATCTTTTTACGTTTATCCGCTTCAACATCCTTTTTATGCGGAAGTCTTCTTTCAACAACTTCTTTCGGTACTTCCTGATAAGGCAAATAGAGTGCAAACGTACTCCCCTGCCCCAATTCTGAAGTTACCTCGATGCGCCCGCCCAGACGTTCTACGATACTTTTACAGATTGAGAGTCCCAGCCCGGTACCTTGTACGAAGTCATTCAGCTTCTCAAAACGGGTAAAAATTTGCGGGAGTTTCTCTTTGGATATTCCGCAACCTGTATCGCTGACAAATAGCTTCAGCCAGGGGCCTTCATGTTTCAGCCCTAATGTAATAGTTCCCTTTTCCGTATTTTTAATGGCATTCGAAAGGAAGTTGAACAAGACCTGCATCACCCGGTTTCGGTCGGTAGAAGTCCAGTATTCTCCTTCCGGGCGAATCACATTCAGCTCTACGCTTGACTTCATCTTCAGTTGGTGCACTTTCTCCACTTCTTCCACCAAACTTGCAATCTCTACCTGTTGGAAATGCATCTCCGACTTTCCGGATTCAATGCGGGACAAGTCCAAGATATCATTGATTAACTGCAACAACAAGTTACTATTTCTCTGGATTATTTCCAGATACTCCATTTTCTCTTCTTCACTCTCTGTCACCGCGATAATCTCCGAGAAACCAACAATAGCATTCAACGGGGTACGAATCTCATGACTCATATTTGCCAGAAAGACCGACTTCATCTTATCGGCATCTTCCGCACGACGTTTAGCTTCAATCAATTCCTGCGAACGCTGAATCCGGTCTCCGATATCATGTATCAGCGCAAGTACTCTGTTTCCTTCGAATGGGGCGATACGTGCCTGAAAATAATGCAGACTTCCATCCACTTCAAGGGGATATTCTATTTCCTTCAACTTACCATCACGCAAACATTCCCGGATGTTACAAAGAAACAGGTCACTGACCTCCGGTGAATAAATAGATCGTCCGTCTGCTCCGCGCAACACTTCCACAGGATGAAGCAAGATTGTCCCCGGTGCCATCAGGACATCGGTAATGAAGAAGTTATCATCAAAGATAAATATGAATTCCGGCAGTGCTTCAATTATTTTACGGTTGTATTCTTCCAGATATTTGATATGTTGTTCCTTTTCGCACTGTGAAGTGACGTTCACCGTATATGCCAGCAGTTTGCCCGGATGGCTTTTGCAACTTTCTTTGTAGGACAGAAAATGATCTTCCAGCCAAATCACTTCCCCTTGTTCGCCCATACAACGAACTCCTATTTGTGAGGTCTTAGACTCTGATGAAAGCATTTCTGCAAATGCCTGTTGATAGGATTCGGCATCTTCCGGATGGATAAACCGATAGAAATCATCAATGTCCTCAAAAATAATTCCGGTATCCTTCAATCCGAGTGTGGAGAAATAATCGTCTGAAAAGGAGCATTTGCCCGTAATGATATCATACTCCCATAAAGCTATTTGATGAGCTGCAAGCACAGAAAGTATTTCCTGATAGTTTTCCCGTATGAGCTCGCTCTTTTCATTGGAAGAATATAAATTAATCGCTGGTTCCATAAGCATTATTGTTTTATTTTGTTTGGTGTACCACTACTGCACGGCAGCAAATATAAACAAATAAAACACAAGTTGTGCTCAATTTTCTGTTTTTTACTTAGAAACAATTATCTTTGCTCATCCAAAAAGAAAAAATAATGATTCAAGATACTATCTGCGCCATCGCTACCGCCCAGGGCGGTGCTATCGGAAGCATCCGCGTTTCCGGTCCGGAAGCTATTTCTATTACCGGCAGCATCTTCAAGCCAGCCAAAGCTAGCAAATTATTGAGCGAACAGAAACCATATACTTTGACATTCGGGCGTATTTATGACGGAGACGAGATGATTGATGAAGTACTCGTCAGCCTTTTCCGTGCTCCTCATTCATATACGGGAGAAGACAGCACGGAAATCACGTGTCATGGTTCTACTTATATTCTTCAACAGGTGATGCAGCTGCTTATTAAGAACGGTTGCCGCATGGCCAAGCCAGGAGAATATACGCAACGTGCTTTCCTCAATGGAAAGATGGATTTAAGTCAGGCAGAAGCTGTGGCGGACTTGATTGCTTCTTCATCTGCTGCCACTCACCGATTGGCTATGAGCCAGATGCGGGGTGGATTCAGTAAGGAACTGACAGAGTTACGCAACAAGCTGCTGAATTTCACCTCCATGATTGAATTGGAGTTGGATTTCAGCGAAGAGGATGTGGAATTTGCCGATCGTTCGGCATTAAGGAAACTGGCAGATGAAATTGAACAGGTCATTTCGCGGTTGGCTCATTCATTTAGTGTCGGCAACGCCATTAAGAATGGTGTTCCCGTAGCTATCATCGGTGAAACAAATGCCGGAAAATCGACTTTACTGAATGTATTATTGAATGAGGATAAAGCCATTGTCAGTGATATTCACGGGACGACGCGTGATGTAATCGAAGATACTGTCAATATCGGAGGAATCACTTTTCGGTTCATTGATACCGCCGGAATCCGGGAAACCAATGACACGATTGAAAGTTTGGGTATTGAACGTACTTTTCAGAAGTTGGATCAGGCGGAGATTGTTCTTTGGATGGTAGATGCTGTGAATGCCGCCTCTCAAATTGAACAGTTATCGGAGAAGATAATTCCACGTTGCGAAGGAAAACATTTGATTGTTGTATTCAATAAGGCTGATTTGATTGAAGGTAAACAGAAAGAGGATTTATTATCTTTATTAAAAGACTTCCCCAAAGAATCTACGGGATCTATCTTCATCTCGGCCAAACAACGGGAGAATACAAGTGAGTTACAAAAAATGCTTATTGATGCAGCACACTTGCCTACAGTGACACAGAATGATATTATTGTAACAAATGTAAGGCATTACGAAGCTTTGAACAAAGCTTTGGAAGCTATTCATAGAGTACAAAACGGACTTGATTCGCAGATTTCCGGGGATTTCCTGTCACAAGACATACGAGAGTGTATCTTCTTCATTTCGGACATAGCGGGTGAGGTTACGAATGATATGGTACTTCAAAATATCTTTCAACATTTTTGCATCGGCAAGTAACTCATATCCAACAACTTAAAACATTTTAAAATAACTGCGAATAACCTGCTCATAATGAGTGGGTTATTTTTTTAACACTTCATGATTGGTGTTTGTTGCAACAAAAGTTTCAGCTTATTTTTGGCTCAAATTTCATTCGTAAGCCTCAGAAACGCGCAACATCACTAGTAGTAAATGTGATTAAAGAACAAATGTGAGACGCTGTGAGAAATCACTAATGTCCGTCACTTGCGATTTTGGAACACTCGTGAGACGCTGTGCGACTGGCTGAGACGCTATGCGACAAAAAGGGAGACTTTAAAGGAGACAATCATGGACATAGTGAGGTGCTGTAAGTGGTGCGGAAAGGAGTTCGTTGCTCATAAATTGCAATCGATGTACTGCTCCCACAGCTGTATAAATGGGGCATATAAGGCTAGAAAACGAGCTGAAAGAATAGAGAATTTCGAAAATGCTCAGAAAACGACTGAAGAACAAACAGGAGATTTTGAGAAATCGCCTGAGTTTCTCAGTCCACAACAGGTGGCTACTCTTCTTGGAGTTAGCCGTTCCACTATATATAGGTATGCCTCTCAAGGAATAATCAAGGCTGTTCAATTTAGAGGATTGACTATTATACGAAAGTCCGATATTGAGAAGGCTTTTAATGAAGCTCCTAATTATAGAAAAAGGCCAGGATTCAGCAGAAAGCAAGAATCATGTGAGTACTACACAATGGCACAAATCTGTGAAAAATACAAGATTGGTCGTAAAGGTGTGATAGGACGTTGCGACAGACTAAGTATTCCTAAAATATATGATGGTAGAAATTACTATTTCAATAAAACTTCCATCGATGCAAACTTCTCGGATTTACTAGAAGATATTGACTTGGCTAATTACTACACAGTCGAACAGATTATGGAAAAATTCAATATGAGCCATAATAATGTTATAAGCTATGTTTATCAGAAGAAAATTCCAAGAATAAATAGAGGAAAGAATGCCTTTTATTCAAAGGCTCATATTGATAATTGCAAACGAAGAGGAGAAGATGTTGATATCAATTGGTTTTCCTATGAAGAGATTATAGAAAATTATGGACTTAGTAAGGATCAAATTAGCAACAGTCTTCGTCGTTGTAAAGTCCGAACTGAGAAACGCGGTAAATTCACCATGATTTATAGAACTGATTTCATTAAGGAAGTCATTAAGGGAAGATATGGACATTTGCCAAGAGATCCTGAAAATGGACATTTGATTTTCAAAACAGTTGATGGGGAAATTATACCATCTTCTACTGTTGCAAAAATAGAACCTGTACCTCCAACTCCAGAAGGTTATTATTCTACCGAAGAGATAAGCAAGAAATATTCTCTTCTTATAAAACGTGTTCAGACTATTACTCGTGATGAAAATATACCAAGAATTAAGATTAAATCATTCAATTTTTATGAAAAGGAGGCTGTAGATGCGTTGCTTGATAAAACTCAATTCTTCGATGGTGTGAAAGAATGGATATCAGTTGACGAAATTGATAAGCATTATAAAATGACTCCTGTCGCAAGACGTTCATTCATTCATCGCCACTCCATACCTACTAAGTTAGAATATGGTAAATTGTTCTATTCCAAGACACATATAGATAAGATTAAAAATCTAGACTTTGATGGTAGAGAAAATTATTACTCAGTCAAAGAAGTAATGGAGAAATTTAATCTTTCGAAGGATTTAGTTTTCTACTACTCCAGTAGGAAGAGTATAACAAAAAAGAAATGTGGTCAACAAGTATACTTCTTAAAAGAAGATTTCAAGCGTTTTATGGCAATGAGAGCTGCAAAAAGTCAGATATACCTAAATGCTGACAATTAATCACTAATGATAAAAGTGAATGGTAGGTCAGCATAAGAGCATTTAAGACTTTTGCACTAGAAAATAATAATTCAAAAACAAATATAATATGCAGCAATGTAAAACAGTGACACTAAGAAGTCGAGCCAGACGCAATGGCACGCATTCTCTGTTTCTGGAATTCTATCCGGGCTACAGAGATCCTAAAACTATGGAACTAATACGTCGTCGTTCATTAGGTATATACATCTACTCAGAGCCTAAATCACCCAGAGAAAAGGAGTATAACGCTTTAATGATTGAGAAGGCAGAAGCAATCAGATGCAATATCTATTCTGAGATAATCAATGAGAAATATGATTTCTTCAGTAATAAAAAGACCAAGGAGAGTTTCTTGGATTATTTTGAAGAAGTAAGCAAAACCAAGCACAACAAATGGTTATCTTCCTTTAAGCACTTCAGCGCATTCTGCCATGGCGAATGTTCCTTTGAAGAGTTAGACGTTGAGTTCTGCCGTAAATTTATGGATTATCTATTGAAAGCGAAAAGTCTCTCAACAGGAAAACAACTGAATAGAAATTCTGCGGCTGACTATTGGATCATTTTCAGAAATATTCTCAATCTGGCTTATCGTGAGAGACGAATCAAAGAAAAGATTGTAGACTATCTTGATTATATAAAGTGGATTCCAACTGTAAAGGAAAGCTTGACACTTGAAGAATTAAGAAGCCTTTATAATACACCATGCTCTATTGAGGTCATGAAGAAAGCCGTTATTTTTTCTTGCTTGACAGGACTTCGCCGAAGCGATATTATCAACTTAACATGGGAAAGTGTGCGCAAATATGCAGATGGAGGTCGCTATTTGGATTTTATTTGTCAAAAAACAAAAGTACAAACCATCGTTCCAATCAGTAATGAAGCCTATGAACTGATTCTGCCAGAGACTGCCAAACCTGTATTTGCTGGGTTTACAAAAGAAATGAGCAACAATGAAATGAGAAAATGGCTAAAGGATTCGGGTATCAAAAAACACATCACTTTCCATTGCTTTCGGCACACCTATGCCTCATTGCAAATGGAGTTAGGGACTGATATCTATACAGTTCAGCATTTGTTGGCACACAAGAACGTCACGACGACTCAGATTTATGTAGCTCATGCTTCGCCAAAAACGAGAGAAGCTGCCAACAAGATTAAGTTGAAAGTAGAAGATACAAATGAAAATGAATAATGACACCAATTACTGATGCTTACGGCTCACTTACTAGAGTAATCGAAGGTCAGCATTGAATCATAGCTGACCTTTGCACCAGTAATTCAAAAATATTATAAGTATGACAACAGAAGAAATGACATTTAATGACTTACCCAAAGCGGTAGCACAATTATTGGATAAGATTTCAGGATTAGAACTTAGTTTCAACAGGCTGTATGAAGACATCAAGAAAAGTCCCTCTCGTGCTTCAGAACACATTCCGATGAATATTGATGAAGCTTGTGAATTTCTAAAGATGAAGAAAGGTACAATGTATTACCACCTCCATAATCGCTCTATTCCAGCCACAAAGAAAGGTAAAAGCTATATCTTTTTTAAGGATGAGTTAATTAAGTGGGCTGAATCCGGACGAACAACAGACGTGCCATTGACACCTGAAGAGACGAATCTGGCATTATCTAAACGTGTAGGAAAGAATACACAGACCGATATAAGCAAATTATTGCGCAAGAAGTAATGTTAATAAGTATTTAGTGGAGATATTAATTCGTGTTCATAACATTACCTACATTGGAAATCATGAGCCAAACAAGTGAAAAAACAATCAGATAAAAGAAATAAAACTAAAGGTATAATATCACATTTGGGGTTTTGTAAAGATAGTTAATATATTGGTTATCAGCTAATCTAACTATTACTAATTAAGAGTGTTCTCTCTAACTTTGCAGTCGAAAATAAATAATAATTCAAAGTATTTATGACTAATAAGTTTAGAGAGAAATTCTTTTATACCATCCTTACAAACATCGTAAGTGTGCTTGTAATTCTCATCCTGCCTCTATTCTTTGGAGACAATCATATTATTCAATGGTATTATCAGAAAATAAGTATTCTGTTCACATCATACAGAAACGAATGTATATTCATCGCTCTTATGATTGGAGTTATTCTCTGTCTCTATACCATCAGGATTCATAAGAGAAATGAAGCTGTGGCTGAGAAAGTTATTCATGAAGCTTTCAATTATCAAGAGATATTGAAGACCAAAGAAAAAGAACGAGAAGAAATTATTCAAGAAACTAAAAAAGCCATAAGAGATTATCTGAGAATAAGTCTTTGCCCCTACATTCAAGAGAACGAAATGGGAAAACTGATTCAAAACATAGATAAGTGGGACAATACCAAAGGCTATATATTGCTTCCTGTTATTACCGATGGAAGGCTATCGACATTAGATTTGAGACACATGATATGGAATGTAGGCAAACGACTTGGATGGAATGGAAACAAGTGTGCCACATTCATAAAAGTGTGCTTCCCTATAGAGCTTAAAGACCTAGAAATAGAGACCATACGCCGAAATCTTCGTCAAAGGGGTAATTGTATTATTGACATCGATATTCCTGAATGTGGAGATTACAAATTCCATCTAAATCATCCCAAATAGCCAAATTATAAAAATTCTATGTAACAGTGCAGATTGGTTGCACACTTTGGCATTATCTTTGCAAAATATTTGCTGAGATTCATTTAGCATATTAACTAATTTAACCCAGCATTAGCCCATCTTGAAATCCGTAAAAAGACTCCATCTTGGGCTTTTTTTTATGTAAATTATTAACAAAAAGTAAAGTTATGAGCCGAAACTACAACCAATCCGGTCTCTCTCTTTTTGTTCACAATTAGTAATGAACAAGAAAAAAGCACAAAGAGACCTCTAGTGAAAAATGAAATGTATGCTCTCCTTGAGGAAGCCTACAAAGTGTATCAACAAGAGGTATTGCTGGAAGGCAAACTCCATCATCGTTTTGCCAAAGATTTTGCCAGTTTCCACTCCTACATTGAGATTAGCAGCGAAGCAGAAGCTAAACTCCACATCAAAAACATAACTTCTGTATATGAATTGCTAACAGAACATATGGAGTTGGTGAAAGAATATTTTACCAAAGAGAAATTCACGCTGGAAGACTGTGAGCTGATGCTTCATAAATTCAACACCAAAGAGACTGAAGATTCACAATCCACAGCCAAACCACAAATTTTGGGATACTTCACTGATCAACAAATAGAACTCATTACAGACTTTGCCAATAAGCAAGATCTATTTAAAAAGAAAGTAAGCCAAGAAGAATTTAAAGCCCTATTTGCTGGTACTTTGGAAACACCTCTAACCGCCAATCATAATGGTTTGGTAGCCTGTTTTTTGAATTATCTGAGAAACGAACAATATTTGGTGTATCCTTGGCAGAAAGTGATTGCCGACAAACAAATGATTTGTTCTAAATCTACTGGTAAATCACTTACTCGTGAGAATCTGAAAAATGCTCTATCCTCCTTCAAAAGTTCACATGGAGTTAAACATCTACCCTTTGAAGAATTCATCAAACAACTGAAAGTAAAAGAAGAATAGACAAACAAGCGAAAACAAAAAAGCATACTTCTCATCATACATCTTAAGAGGTATGGTTGCTTGTTATCTGCACTCGAAACAACGACTGTAACTTTGCCACCGAATCGATTCAGAATTGGTGGTACAAACACCTAGTGTCAAATAAAATTAGAATCAAAATGGAGAAGCAAAGAATAAATCAAAAGATACTCTGCAAGAGAATGGATGAATTAGAAATGGCTATTAGTAAGTTGAACCCACTTGAAGCCAGCGAAATCAATAAGCGTCTCTTGAAGATTGAGAATATGTTGTATGCAGCCAAAGATACGCTTACTTCTCAAGAGGCTGCCAACTATATCGGCATTTCTCTTTCGCAACTATATAAGCTCACCTGTAAATCTAAGATTCCATATTACAAGCCGCAAGGAAAGATGGTGTACTTCGCTAAGAAAGAGTTAGATGAATGGATGCGTCAAGACCACTATCCGGTAATAACTCAGAATATCCAATCCAATGAAGTATAACAAAAAGAGTAAAGACTATATGCTGACGGATGACCAACTACAGGAGTTGCTCGAAAAATCAACCATTCATGTCTCAACAAACAGCAAGACGACTCAAAAACATTCAAAACAAAAAGATGGCAAGGAGAAAGACAAATAAGAACCTCGATAGTCAGATGGCAATCAATGTCCAAGAAATGCAGATGCTTTTCAATAGCGATTTTTCCGATGCGCAGTTGGAACATTTCTTGAATAAAGGGATGATAAAAGTCTCTGAGAAATTAGAGAAACCGCCACAGATTCTTTGGGTTGGAGATTGCACCATTGCCACCTTTGGTAACTTCAGTGCTTCGACCGGTAAGGCCAAAAGTAAAAAGACATTTAACGTGTCGGCTATGGTTGCAGCTGCACTGATAAATGGTACCGTATTGAATTATCGAGCCTGCTTGCCATCGGGAAAGCGAAAGATTTTCTACTTCGATACCGAGCAAAGCCGTTATCATTGTCGAAATGTCCATGAACGAATCCTCAAACTGGCTGGACTGCCAACCAACACAGATACCGAGAATATCACATTTGTTGGTCTGAGAGAATACACTCCCAGTCTTCGTATAAGCCTAATTGATTATGCACTCAGAAAAAGCGCAGGTTATGGATTGGTTATCATAGACGGACTGAGGGATTTGATGTACGACATCAACAATGCCAAGGAAGCAACCGATGTAATGACTATGCTCATGTCCTGGACTAGCAATTACGACCTGCATATCCATTGCGTACTCCACCTCAATAAGAATGACAGCAATACTCGTGGGCATATTGGAACAGAGTTAGAAAACAAGGCTGAAACGGTATTGATTGTCAGTAAGGACAAGCAGAACACTGATATCAGTGAAGTTCGTCCGATGCACATGCGAGACAAGGAGTTCTATCCATTTGCCTTTCATATCGATAGCAATGCACTTCCTGTTTTGGAAGAAGGCTATCATGTTACGGTGTGTAAACCAAAGGATCAGCCACTCACGTCATTGCCTGAGAATGTTCACAAAGAAGTTTTGGATGAGCTATTCAGTCAACGTACTCCTGAAAAATACGTAGATATGGTAAAAGCCCTAAATGAGTTCTATGCCCAAAAAGGCTATAAAAAAGGGACTAATGCCACGAAAGAATTACTAAAGCTTCTATCAGAGAAATCCATTATTACAAAAGATGACGCAGGCTATCATTACAACCCTGAGATTATCAAAAGTGAGACAAGTAAATAACGAGTTTAAGGTTTAAGTTTAATCGGGTATATATATAGTAAACTATACCTATCGCTCAAAAAATATAGCATTATGACAATAGATAAAATAAAAGATATCAGTCTGGTGGAATACCTCACCGATTTGGGTTATCAATCCCACAAGAAGATTGGAAGCAACTATTGGTTCCTATCACCTCTGCATAAAGAAGAAAATCCATCGTTCAAAGTAAACAGCAGTACCAATCTTTGGTATGACTTTGCTTTGGCACGTGGCGGTAACATCATTAACTTGGTTCAACTGCTAAATCCTGATATGACCATGCACCAAGTTCTCGTTGCATTATCTAACTATAGTGAGACAAACCAAAGTCCACAACAAAGTTATCAGCCACTTTCTGATCAAAGAATATCCCATGAGGATGATACAAAGATTGACTGCATAAAGCCAATCACCAACTGCTACCTTCTTGCTTACATCTATAGTAGGAATATAAATGTAAATGTAGCCTTGAAGTATTGTCAAGAGGTTCATTACACCTTGACCAGTGGCAAAACCTATTATGGAATCGCTTTCTTCAATATATGCGGTGGCATGGAAGTTCGAAACAAATATGCCAAACGCTGTATCGGCGGTAAAGATATTTCGCTTATCCTACAGACCAACGGTCAACAAACCATGGAGTGTTGTGTTTTTGAAGGCTTCTTTGATTTTTTAGCCTACGAGACCGCTCGGTTGCAACACGATGAGCTGTTGACAATGCCACTCCCAATGGATTGCATCATTCTGAATTCCGTTTCAAATGTTATGAAAGCCCTGGAAGTATTGAATGGTTACGACATTATCCATTGTTATCTGGATAATGATGCAGCAGGTCGTAAGGCTACAGAAAAACTCAAAGACGCGCTTAATCGAGAGGTTCGTGACCAATCTGTACGCTATCCTGACTACAATGATGTAAATGACTACTTATCAAAACATAGCAGATGAATCAAATAGAAATAGAAAAAACGCTGAAAGAACTCAAGAATGAAGTTCAACAAATTAAGGAGCGAATAAAGCTGATGGAGTATAAATTCTTTCTCAAAAAAAGCTACTTGACTATCAAAGAAGTAAGTGATTACACAGGTTATACAGAATCGACCATCTATCATCTTACAGGCAGGAAAAAGATACGATATCATAAGCCTAATGGTAAAACCATCCTTATAAAACGTAGAGATTTGGAGAAATGGATTGAATCCCATCCTGTAGAAATTATGGATGAGCTTCGTACAGAGCCTTTTCCCATAAATAAGCCATCAAACTCTAATCAAAAAAATAATTCAGATGAATATTGAACAAGCAAAACGTATCAAGTTGGAAAAATTCCTAAATAAGTTAGGAATGGAACCCGTAGAAGCTAACGGCAACTGCCTTTGGTATTACTCCCCTTTCCGCAAAGAAGAAGTACCCTCATTTATCGTAGATGTAAATAATAATGTTTGGTTTGACCAAGGTACAGATAAAGGTGGAAATATAATTGAATTGGCCAAGCAACTGTATCAGACAGACATCATGCCATTCCTTTTGGACAAGATAGACGAGATTGCACCGGCTGTGCCACCAACTAAATTCGATATACTCTCTCTTACTGGACTGGAAGAAACCGTCAAGTTTGTAACCATTGAAGAATTGAAAAGTATCAAGGATATAGCCTACTTTACCTCAAGAAACATAGATATCGCCATTGCCGACAAGTATTGCAAGCAGATTAGCTTTCGCTTCAATGATAGAGACTGTCAGGCTGTTGCTTTTCCCAACATACATGGAGGTTATGAACTGAGAAGTAATATCTATAGTGGACACATGCTACCATTAGCTATCTCAATTGTTCGTATGAATCCAAATGTGATTACCTCTTCGTGCTGTATATTCACCGACTTCATCGATTTTCTTTCTTATAAAACCCTTTTGGCACATGGGGAAACAGAGATTCTTGTCGAGAAGTTTGCCGACACATATATTCTAAACTCGCCATCGTTAATAAGCAAGGCATTACCCAACCTTAATGCTTACTCCCATATCTATTGTTATCTCAATAATGATAAAACAGGCAGAGCCATTACTGAAACAATTCAAGGTGCATTTGCTGACAGACACGTCGTTGATGCATCAGAAAGATATGCCGATTTCCAAAACGTCAGTACCTATCTCCAGAAAAAGTCGTGGCGAAAGAAGTAAATTCATACTCGGCACACTCACCATTATTTTATTAAAACCCTAATAATAAAGCTCTTCATCATCGAAGGGCTTTTTTTATGCCTTAATCCCATCTCTTTGAGTATGAAAACAGAGTGTGATTTTATCTATTTACTGAAATGCAGTTAAAAGAACGGTTCAAAAGGTAGCTATGTTTCTTTATACGCAAAAACAGCTATTCCTTTGCAGCAGATTTTTAATAACACAAACACGAAAACAAAGAAATATGAGCGTATTTGGAGTATTTGCCACAGTGCTAACCATCATCTATGTGATCTATTATGCCTGGATGATTGGACGAGATTTGTATGGTAAGAAAGACCAGCAAACCTCCAAACAAGAAACCTTTGAATTTACTACCGAGGAAACAGAGGAAATGATTACAGAAGTCAGAGAGAAAGGTGACGGATTCAGTTTCTCTTCCGACCCTGATGAAAAGGAAACCGAAGTTGAAGCAGAAAATCACAACGAGACAACCGAATCTCAAGAGGAAGAAGCGGACGAAGATATTAATGCTCCAACGCAAGCCGACCACGCCATCATCACTTTGTACAAAGAAGGTATGGAAGAAATCAAACCTGAACATTCAAAAGAATTTGAGAGCAGCGAATTTATAACTGCACTCATGAATATTGATACTGTACCAGGCAACTTGCTAAAGACAACAAGAAATGAATTATAAACCAAGTCTTCGATTACTGACCATCGGATTTGCATTGACAGTCGTCCAAAGATTATCAGCCAAGTGCGGAAATGTAGATTACAGCTGGGGAGCAGATGGTTTAGCACAAGCACACGACTATGTTGTGACCATGATGCTCTACACGCTCTACCTTATTTATGCGGTGTCAGCAATCGTCTCCATCTACTCCGTCATGCAAATCTATATCAAGATGAATGTCGGTGAAGAAGGTGTGACCAAAGATATCATGACCCTAGTGGGTGCCTGCCTTTTTATGATTGGTGCATCCATCGTTTTTCCAGCCTTCTTTGGCTACCAAATATAAACACACAACAAACAGGAACCTAATTAGATAAAAAAACTCAACTGGCCAGACGAGTATATACACAAACCAAAAAAGTTAAGAATGATCCAGAAAATCAAAAACAAATTTAAGAGCATGGGAAAGTCTCTTTGCTCTTCTCAAAGAATGAAAACAATGGCCTTGATGTTGGCTGTAGGTACAACAGCAGCTTTCGCTCAGAATGCAGCAGGTGATTACTCGGCTGGTACTACCGCATTGGGTACAGTGACCACCGAAATCGCCAAGTACATTCCGTATGTAGTCAAGTTGTGCTACGCAATCGCAGGAATTGTGGCGGTAGTCGGGGCAATTTCAGTTTACATCAAAATGAACAATGAGGAGCAGGATGTCAAGAAATCAATCATGATGATTGTCGGCGCTTGTATCTTCTTGGTGGCTGCTGCTCAGGCACTTCCATTGTTCTTCGGTGTAGGTGCTTAATCGCTGAAAAAGATGACCGAAGAGCAATATCAAGATTATCCCATTTTTAAAGGTTTGCAAAAGCCTCTTGAATTTATGGGCGTACAGGGTCGCTACATCTATTGGGCAGCCGGTGCTATTGGTGGAGCTATTATCGGTTTCATCTTAGCCTACTGCTTGATTGGATTCGTGGCTGGATTGATAGCACTGGTAGTCTCATTGGGAACCGGGGCAGCCTTCATCTTTATGAAACAGAAGAAAGGTCTGCATTCCAAGAAAGAAGACAAAGGTGTTTTCATCTATGCCCGCTCCAAGAAAGTATAACGTAACAAACAACACAAACACAAAATGAACACAACGATTCAATCAAACACAAATGTCTAACCCGATGGGCTTCTTACAGAAAACTTACCTTGTGTAGTTCTTCTGCAGGCAGCCTATCTTTATTTATTCGCTATGACCATTATTTCCATATTCCTTATCATCCTTTCACTATTAAGCAGTTGCAGTGGCTCTGAGAATAAAGGGCTTGGAATGCAAGCACAGAATACAGCCAGTCAGACCAGAGCACATTGGGAGCAGGCTAAAAAGCCTTTCGTCATCAGTTTTGAAGATGACAAAAACTTCAATGAACCACTATCATTGGGTGTATATGCTCAACTGAACGATGCAACGCAAGAAGAGTGTACAGCATTGGGAGGGGTAGTCTTTGTCAAAAAGGGACGTGAATACAGTTGTGCAGACAGAAATGCTTCTACAACAGACACCACAGCCTTGATTTATGCCTGCTTTCCCTATCATAAAGGATTGACGGCACAGGATACCCTACAGATGAAAGCTCCATTTGTGGATCAACTCTTTGCTACAGAAAGCAATCGAAGCTTCACGAGCGTAACAAACGTGAGGATGAAGATGCAAAGTTCGATGGCCAAGCTCCGTATTAAAATGGAAAGTGACGATGTCCGTGACAGGCTGAACAGTCTGCAAATCTCTGGAGATGAAATCTATACCGAAGGAGTATATAAACCTTATAGCGGACAATGGATTTCCAAGGTGATGAATGGCGGTATCAATGCCGACAGTAAAGAAATACTGTTGAACAATGGGCGTAATCATGATTTCTACTTGATTCCAACAGATGTGAAAGGTGTCGTGAACTTCTTTGCACGAATCAATGAGCGCAACTATGCGGTGAAAGCCACATTGCCTCCTTTGGTAGCAGGCAGTTTGACACAACTCATCCTGAGAAAAGGGAAAGATGGTCTGACCATTACAAGCAGTTGGGTGGAAAGCAAACGTCCCTTACTGGAGCCACAGCCTAAAAATGCTGTTGATACCGTGAAGGTCGGCTACTACTTGCAGAAGGAAGGATATGTCAGCAAACAACCAGATAGCAATTCAATCGCACTGATTATTGAGACCGAAGGCAAGCATGGTAAAGCCATTGCCTTGAATGATGCCGTGGGTAACTATTGTTTCAGCAAAAAGCCTATGACAAGTAAACAGCTATTTACGACTGTCGATGGCAAGCGAAAAGAAGGTGTATTGAATCCACGCAAAGAAGATGGTGTTGAAGAAGAAAATGCCATCATCTACAAGCCCAAGATGCCCTATTCAGAGCGATGTGCCTTGGGTTATCAGCAAGGTGAAGTGCTGACCCATAAACTTCTCACAAGTTCCAGTTCGATAAATGACATCACTACTCAGGCACACACAGAAATAAACTTGCCAAGAAAGAGTATGTTGGAAGAAACGCTGAAACACCCCGGAAGCTATGTGCCCTCGTTGGCTGAAATGACCAAGTTCTACTATAGCCTCCATCCATTCAAAGACAGACCTTTAATGGCCTTGGGTCTTCAAGAGCCAAGAGGTGAATACCTCACCTCTACAGAGCAGTCAAGTTCGTCATTTTACATGATTGACTTTGACCATGGAATCATTGCTGGAGGACTATCCAAGCAATATGCCAAGCTCCAATTGAGATTATTTTATTTATTCTAAAACACACAAACACAAATACATGAATTTAGTATTAGCAGAAACAGTAAACGATAAGAATGGTTCAAGACGACGTATTACAACGCTACCAGATTCTTTCGATATGTCGGTTACATTTGACCAAGAAGGCACATGTCTCCTAAATTTTCTAGGTCTCGATGGCTCACTCATTATGTCAACTGCCATTGAAACTGACAAGGACATGAAGGAAATTATTCTTCACACGGATAAGAAGTCGTTGAAAAGAATTGCCAGGAATTTATTGGCTTCCATCAACTATGACATTCTCTACTTCATTGCCAACGACAGTTATGAAGATGATGATTTGGATGAACTTCCCAATCAGATCATTTACGCTGATGGAATTAAGGCTATCAATTTGAACTATATTAAATCAGAATGGCAAACCGATTTTGATATCGAGTGCATTTCCAATATCAGTGTATTCAGAGAGGTGATGCAGAACTCATACATGGGGAAGCCCTCGACTGAAGCAACCCAGTCAAATAATCCAAACAAGAAAAAGTCATGAAACCATTTATCGTCAGCATTAAAATTCCAGGAAAGAGTAAGGCGCATGTAGCCCTTCTTCCAGTATCATTCCGCCTTGTAGCCCATTCACCAGCCAATTCAGATAAAGTCTGTGTTAGCTTTAATGATAAAAGCGGAACTCTTATCTATATCACTCTTTATCCTGAGACAAAAGATTGTAAAGAGTATCTGAAAATCATGTCCGACGACCAGCGAAAGTCGGTTGCTCAACAATTCTGTGATATGATTCGTGATGAAATCTTCGTTTTCTTCGCTTCCAATAAGGATTGTAATGGTGAGTATAAAGAATCAATCAATCTTATGCTTGATGATTGGAGAAGTTATTGGGAGGATTCCCTTGACACCATCATCTTGGATGCGATGTCAGATTGAGATATAAGTTTAAAATATAAAATCAATGACCCTATACGTAATATTATTCTTTTTCGCCCTTCTCGGAGGCATGGCTCTTTCTGTAGCCGCCTTCGGAACGGGTGGCAAACGCAAGAAAATCTTTCAGGATATCTATTTCTCCGTGGAAGATACTAACGGTATGGGCATAATCTATACCAAAACAGGAGAATACTCAGCAGTGTTGAAACTAACCAATCCGGTTCAAAAGTATTCAGCCAATATTGACAGCTATTATGAGTTTACCCATCTGTTCTCCGCTTTAGTACAGACTTTGGGTGAAGGCTATGCCATCCATAAACAGGATATTTTTACCAGAAAGCAGTTTGAAGCCGATGATGATAGCCCAAAGGAGTTCTTGTCAGAATCCTACTTCCGCTACTTTACAGGTCGTACCTATACGGATAGCGAATGCTACTTAGTCATCACACAGGAAGCTAAGAAAAGCAGACTGTTCTCTTACGATCCAAAGAAGTGGAGAGATTTCTTGGTCAAGATTCGTAAGGTACAAGACCAATTGCGAGATGGTGGCGTTAAAGCCGAGTTCTTGAATAAGAAGCAGACCAATGAATATGTTGACCGCTACTTCGCCATGAACTTTACCGACAAGACTATCTCCATGAGCAATTTCAAGGTTGATGATGAGTGTATCGAGATGGGCGACAAACGCTGTAAAGTATATAGCTTGGTCGATGTGGATTATGCCAACCTACCGGGTATGGTGCGCCCTTTCTCCAATATCGAGGTGAATAACACTTCCATGCCTGTTGATTTGCTTTCTCATATTGATAGCATTCCCGGAGCAGAAACGGTCATCTACAATCAGATGATATTCATGCCCAATCAAAAGCGTGAGTTATCCCTGTTGGATAAGAAGAAAAACCGCCATTCAAGCATTCCAAATCCATCTAATGAAATGGCAGTGGAAGACATCAAACGAGTACAGGAAGTCATCGCCAGAGAAAGCAAACAGCTTGTCTATACCCATTACAACTTGGTCGTATGCACAGACATTGATACGGATATTCAGAAATGTACTAATCATCTTGAAAATCAGTTTGGTCGTATGGGCATCCATATCAGCAAACGTGCCTATAACCAGTTAGAATTGTTCGTGAATTCATTCCCTGGCAACTGCTATGGAATGAGTGAAGATTACGATCGATTCCTAACGTTGAGTGACGCAGCCACTTGTCTTCTCTATAAGGAGAATATCCAGCATAGTGAAGATACACCCTTGAAAATTTGCTACACAGACCGTCAAGGTGTACCCGTAGGAATTGATATTACTGGTAAAGAAGGACGTAACAAGCTGACAGACAATAGTAATTTTTTCTGTTTAGGGCCAAGCGGAAGCGGTAAGTCCTTCCACATGAACAGCGTGGTACGACAACTTTGGGAGCAGAATACCGATGTGGTAATGGTCGATACAGGTAACTCTTATGAAGGACTTTGTGAGTATGTTGGTGGTAAGTATATCAGCTATACCGAAGAAAAGCCGATTACCATGAACCCATTCCGTATCAAGCGAGAAGAGCTCAATGTGGAGAAAACAGGATTCTTGAAGAATCTGATTCTGCTCATTTGGAAAGGTTCTCAGGCAACCATCAGCAAAACTGAAGATAGATTGATTGACCAAGTCATCACTGAATACTACGGTGTCTATTTCAACGGCTTTGATGGATTTACCCCACCACAACGTGAAGATTTACGTCAAAGTCTGTTGGTGGATGATAGAAACAACAATCGTAATCATCAGGAGAGCGAAGCTGAACGAGAAGAACGTATCGACAAAGAGATTGATTCAATAGAGGCAAGACGCAAGGAGCTCAAAGTGGAAACCCTATCGTTCAATACATTCTACGAATACTCGGTGCAACGTATTCCAGATATCTGCCATGAGAATAATCTGACTGGTGTAGATATCTCCACATACCGCTACATGATGAAGGACTTCTACAGAGGTGGCAACCACGACAAGACACTGAATGAAGACATGGACGGTTCTCTATTTGATGAAACTTTCATCGTCTTCGAGATTGATGCTATCAAGGATGATCCATTGCTTTTCCCGATTGTAACGCTCATTATCATGGACGTGTTCCTGCAGAAGATGCGTATCAAGAAGAACCGAAAAGTATTGGTTATCGAGGAAGCTTGGAAAGCTATTGCCAGTCCACTGATGGCTGAATATATCAAGTACCTCTATAAAACCGCCCGTAAGTTTTGGGCATCTGTGGGTGTGGTAACACAAGAGATTCAAGATATCATAGGGAGTCCGGTAGTCAAGGAAGCCATCATCAACAACTCAGATGTGGTGATGTTGCTTGACCAAAGCAAGTTCAAGGAACGCTTCAATAATATCAAGGCAATCCTTGGTCTGACCGATGTAGATTGCAAGAAAATCTTCACCATCAATCGTCTGGAGAACAAGGCAGGTAGAAGTTTCTTTCGAGAAGTCTTCATTCGTCGAGGAACCACCAGTGGCGTATTTGGCGTAGAAGAACCAAGAGAATGTTACATGACCTACACGACCGAACGAGCAGAGAAAGAAGCCTTGAAGCTTTATAAGAAAGAACTTCATTGTTCGCACCAGGAGGCGATCGAAGCCTACTGTAAGGACTGGAATCTTTCAGGTATTGATAAATCTTTAGCGTTTGCCCAAAAGGTAAACAATGAAGGTAAAGTGCTGAATCTTACTTAAAGTAGTAATATAGTAATAATGTATAATAGAGTATTAGCAATATAGTAGTAACATAAAAACGTAAACTAGCAATGCATAGATTCCTACTCATAGTGATCCTATTATTGGTTGGCATACAGCGAATGTCAGCCCAATACTACCGTATCAACTACGATACCAAAACTATTGCTGCCATGTCTGGTGCGTATGGAACGGAAGCAGCTGCTGAATCCTATTACAACAATCAGGTACAGGACATCTTGAGACATTACGAAACAGCAAGTGCCGCAGTTGCAGGAATCTATTCATCCAAGTACATGGATAGAAAAGCACTTACCACTTTAGGATTGTGGGCATCTGCCGAAGAAAACTATTACTACCGCAGAATCTATAATATGGTGTCGGCTAAAATCATGCCGAAGATTTGGACTATATCGGGATTGATGTTGAAGAAACCGGCCAATGCGATGTACTGGGGAAGCTATCTGATGAAGACTTGTAATGACACCAAGAATCTATGTATGCAGTTTGAGTCTGTCGTAACCAACAGTCGTCTGTCTTTCAAGGATATTGTATTTCTGGAATTAACTCCTGAGATGCAAGCCATATTTGATTTGACTAATGCCGGTATGGATTGGAAAGGTTTCATTGACAATCTAAGCAATGTGAGTGGAAACTTCACCAAGGAAAATCTTACCAATGATATTGACCAACTCTATAATACGGGTGTCGGTCTGATTAGTTCTGGAGCCGCCAATGCGGAAGGCTCAATTATCGGTAACAACTCCTTTAATGGCAATGTAACCAGTAGAGCTACGGCCATCTTCAATATCGCAAAAAACTCTTATGGTATGTTCAACAATCTGGAGAATAACCTTGGAGGAACACTCATAGGGCTTATGGGTGGACAGGCAGATGTGAACAAGCTTTTCAATGTAGCGAATTATAATATGACTTCTTGGTTAACTGATTATGACCAAGAATCCTTGGGTAGATATTACACCCAGCGTTGGTATATCTACCGACGTGATGCTGGTTCTGTCATTCTATGTGATTACGAACCACCTACAGGAAAAGACGATATTATCAAGGGGCCACATTGGACACGCTTCGATACAAAAGATGCCAATTTCTATCCTAATTCAACTCAGACTGAACAGATACTTCGTAATTCTGAAAATTATGCAGGATGGTCAAGAAGCAGAGTTGCGCAGTTGAACAACTCAAATGACGGGTTTAATTACTATATTGATTACTGGAGAAGTTCCTATATCATCACTACCAATGGCAAACAGAGTAAGAAGGCCTATGCCTATTCAATCACTGTTACCAAAAGTTGGAATCATGTAGAGGAAGCCTATGAAGAGTACTTCGATTCATATTCAATGGACTTGAACACATTCAGAGCTCAAATGAATGTAAAGTTGGCTGAGCTAAATGACAATGAAGAAGGTTACACCTATTACATTGGAACAGATGCTAAGAACTACTACCAAGCCACAGATGCCGCCAAGTTGAAAGGATGTGAGAATGTTATCATTTCTGTAACCTGCACCGATGGCGTATCATTAGGAGAAGGTACGACCCAGTACAAGTGTCGCACTTGTGGGAGTTCATTAAATGCCCACACTAAAGAATGTGTGATGAAAACCACACTTTCCGAAAATGACCAGCTCGATACTTCTGAGTTGGATGAAATGGAAGCGGATGCCAAGAAGCACGCTACTCTACTCCAGTCTCAGATAGATGCTTTGGAGAAAGAGAATGCTTCCATCATAAAGCAGATAGCATCTTCGTCCATAGAACAAGCTGCTACATTGAGACAGAAATATAATGCCAATAAAGCAAAGATTAATGAGCTTCAAGCTGAATTGGATATCTGGAATAAGAAGCTTGAAGAAATCGCTCAGGCTAAAGCTGAAGCGAATCAAGATAATGCCGTTCAGACTGACGACTATTACAGAATCCCAGCAATCATGCAGGACTTTAAAAATGCCTATAACCTGACTTGGCAAGAGGATGGTTGGTGGGAAGGTTATACCTACTGCAGAAAAGCAACAATGCCAAACATAAAAGGTATTGTAACTTTTTCAGCGACAGTTTCAATCGCGCGAAAACCAAAGTATTTCTTAGGTATCAAGATTCATCGAGCTATCATTCAGATTTCGTGGCAACTGACCTCTGAATATACAGACACCGAGGTGGTCGATATCCTTGAATTGAATCCTGACGATGATGAACGAAAGAAAGTGCAGCTAGTCAACAACCGAGTTTCTGAAATAGCTCGTCAATACCCGAACTGTAAAGTAAGTACAGAGTACATCAAATCAGAACCTGCTGATACCGATAACACCGAAGATACCTATCATTTGCTGTGGTCTTCTGACCGTTTGGAAGTAGCACGTGAGATAGATAGCCGATTAACTCAAATCTATGCTGACTTGGTGAGCCTTGAAAAGATGATGTACTATCGCTTGAATATTACCGATGTGTGGAATCGTATAGGTCCAAGAATCAATGATGAACAAGGAAGGCATCAAACCATTTTGGAAGAAAGCCATGAAAGGTGGATGAATAATGCCGTGGAAGCTGCCAAATCAGGAAATGAAAACCGTTCCAAAAAAGAACAAAGAGAACAGAACAATCGTATGACAGAGCCTGAGCCATCGCCAGCCATAAAATCAGAGGAGGAATCAGAATATGAATAGACTATTCGGATTAGTATTGACTGTACTTCTATCCCTACCATCCTTTGTCTGGGCACAAAGTGATCCTGCTGCTTTGGAAGCATATATCAATGACCATAAACAGGTAAGAAGCCTATTGTTGGCACGATCTACTTTGGAAATGAGTAATCAGCTATTACACGACTATAGTAAAACAGCTGCCGTAGAATATAAGGATTTGAATGTAGAACTGGACAAATATACCAGAGCGTTCGATATGATTGATGTACTCTATCAATCTCTTCGTACCTCAATGAATATGTTTGATACCTACAACAATGTCTCTGATAGAATCAGTGACTACAAAAACTTGTTGGAGGATTACAATGAGGGAATCATAAAGAGAGGGAAAATAAGACTGATAGATACACTGATAATCAGTGTTAATCAGAGAATGTTGGAGCGAGTTTATGGTGAAGGCAAACAGCTATACAAATCTGTTTCTGATTTGGTTTTGTATGCAACAGGTGCAGCAGCCTGTTCTACCAATGACCTAATGCAGACAATGGCATCCATCAACATGTCGCTTGACCACATTGAGCTCACATTGAACAGAGCCTACTTTGAGACATGGAAATTTATCCACCTTCGCATGGGGTACTGGAAAGAAGCTACCAATATAAACAGGTCAAAACTGGAGATTACCAATGATGCTTTGGATCGTTGGAAAAGATCAAGTCACGACGCATTGATAAAGAAAAAATGAAGAAACTATATGGACTTATCGGACTTAGCTGTATTGCTCTGACTTCTCAGGCTCAGAGCGTAAGTTACAGCCATGATGCATCAAAGATGAACCAGGTTACAGTAATGGAGATCGGTTCTGGCACACTGACACCAGACTATTACTATTGGCTGCTACATAACAGTTATAAGAAAACGGCCAATGAAAAGAACAAACTGGGATATAGAACACTCTCTGGTTTGAATGCTTACAACCAAGTAGAGATGGCAGAATCTCTTGACTCAGCTATGGTTAAACGAGCCAAGGTGGAAGCATTGAATATAGCAGACCGTCAAGGAGGTGCGTTAGACATCGCTTGGAAAGTAGAAGGTGAAAAACTCACCAACAAGCTGGAAGACTACAAAAAGAATATTGATCGCATTTTAGGTGCAGGTGGTTCTCCTGACAATCAGGAACGATGGAAAGACTATTATAATATGTATAAGTGCGCCATCAAGGCCACACAGGATGCTTATATGCCCAATGCACAGCGTAAAAAAGAGTACCTGCGTATTTATGCAGATATATGCAGGCAAAATGAAACATTGGTAAAGTACGTCGTCAGACTGTACAATGCCACCCAAACCACCGAACTACTATCGGGTACATATAATAAGCCTAATAGAGTTGGATCCATTGCCGCTTCCGCTTTGAATCGCTGGAGAGAAGCCGGTTGGAATACAAGCGTAAATGGCAACAGAGAATAAAGAAGGGGAAATATTAATCACAAAAAAATTATACAAACATGAAAGAAACAAATCAATTTCAGATTTTCAATCATCCACAGTTCGGTGAAGTGAGAACTGTTATAGGTAACGATGGCGAACCGCGATTTTGCCTAAAAGACGTGTGTAGAGCATTAGATATTAAACAATTTCGTGCTAATGAAAGACTTGGTGAGGATGTGATTTCAAATCATACCCTTTCAACACGTGGTGGAAATCAACAATTTATGTTTATTAATGAAGATGGATTATATGATGTAATCTTAGACAGTCGCAAAATAGAAGCAAAAAGATTTCGTAAGTGGGTAACATCTGAAGTTCTGCCATCAATCCGTAAGAATGGTGCCTACTTAACAGAGAAAACAATCGAGCGTGCATTGAATGAACCAGACTTCTTAATTGAGTTGGCAACCAACCTCAAAAAGGAAAAACAAGCTCGTAAATTTGCAGAGGAACGTAACGAAACACAAAAGAATATCATTGAAGGCCAAGAAAAAGCTATCCATGTGTTAGAAGTTCGTCAATCATTCGTTGATTACATCATGTCCACTCCATCTTGCGTGTGCATCACTCAGATTGCGAAAGAATATGGCTTGTCAGCTGTAAAGCTTAACAAGTTCCTTCATGAGAAAAAAATTCAGTATTGTGTAAATGGTCAGTGGCTACTCTATGCCGATTACCAGGATAAGGGATACATCAAGAGTGTTCATGTAAGATTGGAGAACAACACCTCACGTGAACACTCTCAGTGGACGCAGAAAGGTCGTCTGTTCCTCTATGAATACCTTAAGAAGTACGGCATCATTCCTTTGATGGAACAGAGAAACAGAGTATGTAAGTTTGATTTCGATAACTACTAAAAGTGAAAGTTATGTATGAACAAAAACAAAAAGTAGTAAATCACCCTCTCTTTGGTGAAATTCAAGTTTCCCAAGGAGAGAAAGGAAACACTCTCTACAGGGCTGCAACAGTTGCAGAACGTATTGGCATTTCTGATTATAAATCGTATGTAGGAAAAACCATCAAATCCTATTCCATAAAAATACCGAAGGTAAATGGATTGGGTTATACCACGAAGATGCCTATCAAATTTGTAGATGAAGATGGTATTCGTTCCATGCTTCTGATTGTATGCGAACAGAAGATCCATCGTGCAATGAAGGACTATAAGACACAATTGACTAAACTTTAAAACAAACGTATGGCTGACAATATCCTAAGCGATTTCGGTATCAATATCCTTGAAGAAGAGATAGATGATGTCATTTTTCAAACGAATGAATTCCTCTGCGATGCCACCTTTACAGGTCAACAAGGCCCTTTCTGGTGGATTCTCCAGATGTGTATGGCATTGGCTGCGCTCTTCTCCTTGGTAGTTGCAGCTCAGTTAACTTACAAGATGATGGTCAAGCATGAGCCATTGGATGTGATGAAAATGCTCAAACCTTTGGCCGTAGCCGTCATCATGTGTTGGTGGTATCCTCCTGCTGATACAGGCATTACCAATAGTAATAGTAGTTGGTGCTTCTTGGACTTCTTATCCTATATACCCAACTGTATCGGTAGTTATACGCATGATCTCTACGAAGCAGAAGCCACTCAGATTAGTGATAAGTTCACCGAAGTCCAGGAGTTGATTCATACACGAGATACCATCTATAATGGGCTACAAGCAAAAGCAGATGTTGCGCACAAAGGTAGTCAAGATCCAAATGTGACAGAAGCCACGATGGAACAAGTTGGAGTACCTCATGTAACAAAGATGGAGGAAGAATCTAGTGAAATGTGGTTTACCTCATTAACCTCTGGTGCCATCATCTGTCTTGATAAAATAGTGATGACTTTAGCCTTGATTGTATATCGTATAGGCTGGTGGGCGACGATTTACGTACAACAGATACTCCTTGGAATGCTGACGATATTCGGACCAATTCAATGGGCGTTCAGCCTGTTACCCAAATGGGAAGGCGCATGGGCGAAATGGATAACACGTTATTTGACAGTCCATTTCTATGGTGCAATGCTCTACTTCGTGGGCTTTTATGTGTTATTGCTATTTGATATTGTCTTGAGTATTCAAGTGGAAAACCTAACAGCAATTACAGAATCCACAACAAGCATGGTCGGATATCTAAAGAATTCATTCTTCTCGGCAGGTTATTTGATGGCTGCAAGTATAGTTGCATTGAAATGTCTAAACCTTGTTCCTGACTTAGCTTCATGGATGATTCCTGAAGGTGATACCGCTTTCTCAACCCGAAACTTTGGTGAAGGTGTAGCTCAACAGGCAAAAACAACAGCTACTGGTGCAATAGGTAGCTTCATGAAATAATATTATAAACGCAAAAACAATGGTAATAAAGAACCTTGAAAATAAGATTAGACTTGTCACAATCATCTGTGGCTTCTTTTTGTTGGGTTGTATCATCATCAGCGTATCATCTATCTGGACTGCCAAAACCATGGTGAATGATGCTCAACAAAAGATCTATGTTTTGGATAGCAATGTGCCTATTCTGGTACAACGAACAACGATGGAAGAAACACTTGATGTGGAAGCTCGAAGCCATATTGAGATGTTCCATCATTTCTTCTTCACACTTGCACCAGATGACAAATATATCAAATATACGATGAATAAAGCCATGTATCTCGTAGATGAAACAGGATTGGCTCAGTATAATACCCTAAAAGAAAAGGGATTTTACAACAACATCATGGGTACGAGTGCTGTATTCAGCATCTTCTGCGACAGCATTAAACTTGATGAGAAGAAAATGGAATTCACCTACTATGGCCGCCAACGTATCGAACGTAGAACAAACATTCTGACCCGTGAGCTGGTAACAGCAGGTAAGTTGAAACGTGTACCAAGAACGGACAACAACCCTCATGGTCTCTTGATTGTGAACTGGAGAACGCTTCTCAATAAGGATATCGAACAGAAAACCAAAGCAAACTACTAATCTATGGGCTGGAAGAAATTGATATTCGGGGAAAAGATGCCTGATAAGGATGACCCAAAATACAAAGACCGTTATGAGAAAGAGGTGGAAACCGGTAAGAAGTTTGCACGAATAACGAGAATCGACAAGGCGGCTGCCTCACTACAACGCTTTGCCAATGAACACAGAAACCTGTTTCTCGCCATCGTATTTGGCATAGTCATCTGCTGTTTCACTTTCAATATCTATCGTATCGCAATGGTTTGTAATGCTTCGAGCATGCAAGAACAAACCACAGCCACCCAAAGACAGGAAAAAGCCTTGGATAAGCTGCATGGTAAAGACCGTAAGATAAAGGAGTTGGAAATGAAATACGAGAAGCTTTTGAAAGAAAAGGCAGAACGAGAGAAAGTAACAAGTACAAACAACAAATCAAACACAAGTAACAATGAATCTCAAAAACATTAACTGGAAACAGCCGAAGTATGTGCTTCCCGCCATCCTCTATCCGCTGTTGATGGGTTGTGGCTACTTTATCATAGACATCTTTGATACGAAATTAGCCGAAGCACCAACCAACATGCAGACGACCGAATATCTGAACCCGAATTTACCCAAGGCACAGATTACGAATGATGGCATCGGTGGCAAGTATGACAACATGCAGAAATCCTTTGGTAGAATCCAGGACTTCTCAGCCGTTGGGAATATAGAAAGAGATGATAACGAAAAGCAGACCGAAGAATATGACTCTAAATACACACAAGAAGACATCGCATTCCTGGACGCAGACGCAGCCCAAAGGACTGAGGAAATGGAAAACGCCAGCCTCATGCAAGAAAGATTGCGTCAAAGTGCCGAAAAAGGTAAAGGCCTGATGAATGACAGTTCAAGTATAAGCCTGAGTGAAGCTGATAGATTGGCCCGAAGTAAACAACGAGAACAGGAAGTGATGGATGAGCTGAATAAGGCATTGGCAGAAGCGCGACTGAAAGGACGAAAAGGTCTGAATGAAGTTCCGGCAGAAACCAAAGACACCATTGCTACTGGCACTCAATTGAAAGGGAAAATAGAAATCACTCAGAAAGGTGTATCAGAATTGGATGATGATTCTAAATCACAAGCTGTAGTCAAGAAGGTGAAAACGACATCTGACTATTTCAATACGCTAGCCGAGAATGAAAAAGAACCTCATTTGATAAAAGCCATCATCGATGAGAATATCAAGGCGGTGGATGGATCCAGAGTTCGACTTCGCCTATTGGACGATGTGGAAATCAACGAAACCATCGTGAAGAAAGGATCATATATCTATGCAATCATAAGTGGCTTTGGCAGTCAGCGAGTAAAAGGAAATATCAACAGCCTGATGGTTGGTGATGAATTGGTAAAGGTAAGCCTATCTGTATATGATACCGATGGTTTGGAAGGTTTATATGTCCCAAGCAGTTCTTTTAGAGAAACCAGTAAGGATGTTGCTTCCAGTGCCATGAACGGCAATATGTCCATGAACAACGGCAATCAAGGCAGTAGTTTTACCCAATGGGGAATGCAAGCAGTACAGAATGCCTATACCCGAACCAGTAATGCTATTAGCAAAGCCATCAAGAAAAACAGTGTCAAACTAAAATACGGTTCGTTTGTGTATCTCGTAAACGGTCGTGAGAAAAAAGATAAGTAACAATCAGAAAATCAAGAAAAATGAATATACGAAAGATGTTTGCCGCCATTGCGGTATTTGCAGCCTCTATCCAAGGAGTTTTTGCCCAGCAGACCTACGAAGAGATGGAACGTCTCACGGTCAATGAACAAGTAACTACAGTTATCACCGCAACCGAACCTATCCGCTTTGTGGATATTTCTACGGATAAGATTGCTGGAGACCAACCCATCAACAACACCATCCGATTGAAGCCAAAGGAAGGAGCTCATGAAGATGGAGAAGTTTTGGCTATTGTAACTATTGTAACTGAACGCTATCGCTCCCAGTATGCTTTGCTCTATACAACACGTTTACAGGAAGCAGTAACAGACAAAGTCGTTCAGCGTATGGAACAAACGGCTTACCATAACCCTGCTGTCAGTCTTTCTACCGAGGATATGTACCGTATCGCCCGTAACATTTGGTCTTCACCGGCCAAGTGGCGTGATGTAAAGACAAAAAGACATCGTATGGAAATGCGACTGAATAACATCTATGCTGTGGGTGATTATTTCTTCATTGATTATAGCATTGAGAATAAAACCAATATTCGCTTTGACATTGATGAGATACGATTGAAACTCGCAGATAAGAAAATATCGAAAGCAACGAACAATCAGGTCATCGAGCTTACTCCAGAAATGCAACTGGAACAGACCAAGTCGTTCAAGTATGGTTATAGAAATATTCTCGTAGTGAAGAAACTTACCTTTCCGAATGATAAGATTCTGACTATTGAAATGAGTGAAAAGCAGATATCAGGACGCACCATCAGTCTGAACATTGACTATGAAGATGTGTTGTGTGCCGATAGTTTCAACAAAGTATTATTGGAGGAAGAGTAATGAAGAAGTATCTATTAGCCTTAGTTGCAGTCATCAGTATGGCGTCAACCACCTTTGCCCAAAATAACAACCATGTATCATTAGGCGTTGGTCTTCTCTATGAAAATAGTGCTGACCTGACTTTAAGTTACGAGCATGAAACCAAGTATCATAATGCTTGGGAATACTTTGCCAACGGGTGTATCAAATGGAAAGAATGTGAATCATGTGGTCATATCTGCCCTGAATCCTTTTGGAGGAACTACCGTACATGGGGCTTGGGTGTAGCCTACAAGCCCTGTGTGACCCGAACAAGAAATAGTCATGGCAATCTGCGTATCGGAGCTTCGGCTGGATCAGATACAGATGATTTCTTAGGTGGAATCCATATCGGTTATGAGCAAAACTATTCACTGAAAGGTGGATGGAAACTCTACTGGCAGGTAAAGAGCGACTGTCTGATTAAGGGTCAGGACTTGTTTCGTACTGGAATTGTCATCGGTGTAAAGCTCCCATGTGGTAAATAAATCTGAAAGAAATGAAGAATCAAATTAAAAACATAGCAACTTGTTGCGTGGCAGCAATAAGTATTCTGCTCAGTTCCTGTGATGCCCACAAGGATTTCCCCGATACAGCCATGAAAGTCGGACATATTCTGTGTACCGATGGAAATGTGCATTCCATTGAAGAAGTGAAAGCCAAGAAGAAAGAACCCATTGCTGTGGTATTCTATATCAATCAGTCGGAAGATGTTGAAGGAAATGGCTATGCCGTTTACTTGAAAGATGTTAGTCCAACGTCTTTTGCTGATAGTCTAGGTATCATTCAAGGTACTTCAACCAGTCTGACAGCATTAGATGGTAATTCCAATACCTATAGCATCTATAGTACCAAAGACACCACTTCACCTTTGGCAGAAGAAGTCTTTCAGTTATGGCGATATGGACAAAGTGCCTATATCCCTTCCGTTGCACAGATGAGATTACTGTACTCAATGAAGACTGTCATCAATCCCTACATCATTGCTTGTGGAGGAACACCATTACCCGACGAAGCCAATGAATGTTGGTATTGGACATCCACCGAAGTTAAGGGACAAGCCAGCGTCAAAGCATGGCTCTATTCTCTTGAAAGCGGTGGAATGTTGGAAACACCTAAGATTCAAGCACACAAAGCAAGACCTATTGTAACACTAAACAACTAACTAAAAATGAGAAAGAAAAATATGATGATTTTTATCCTGTTTCTATTGTTGGCAGCCTATATCACCGCTGTTATTTGTTATCCACATGAAACGGTCATCTTTACCGTTATTGCAACCATGGTATTCTCGACCATCTTCTTAGTGGGTGGCATTATCAACTGCTGTGATAAGCCCTGCAAGTCGAATATCCACTTCAATAAAAAGGTAGAAGTAGATGGAAATGAATACTATGTCATGTCAGCAGAATACAAGACTGCGATGGATAACTTACTCGATTATAATCAAAAGCTGATTGATTGTAATCTGAAACTAAAGGATCAGCTTGATACAATTTATAGTTGTAATACTGAATATAAAAATATGGTAGCTAAGATGAGTGAACGACAAGAGAAACAAATTGAAGAACAACAAGCAAGAGAGAAGGCGTACCTCCGTCAAATCGAAGAGTTGAAGACTGTGAACGCTGAGTTGCGTGAACTCTTGAAGGAGAAAGAACAACAGGATACCATTCTTCCACCAGTGTTGGTTTCAGAGAATGAAATATCAGTGGATAATGATTCTACAGAAACTGTTATTACTGACAATGACTCAATGGATGGTTGGATTGAATACGGATTACTGGGAAGCAATCTTTATCAGACAGGGTTATCTCTCAAAACCGTAGAAATATTGCAGAATGTAGGCATTGTAAAGGTCGGCGAACTTATTAGCCACACAAAGATGCAGATTGCCAGCATCAATGGCATCGGCGAACAGAAACTGAAAAAGATTGGAGACTTCTTAGCTGATACTAATCTAAATTATGGCACTGAGGTTAGGGAGCGCAATGGTAAATGGTACATCAAAGCAGTAACAGAGTAATAGAAACATAACACGATTATTATGGCAATGGAAGAAAGCAAAGAGTTACAGACCGCCTATAAGATATTCAGATCGCTCATCTACGTATCACTCGTACTTGAGTTCTTTATGTACGCCATCGACCCTGCAATATTGGATCACTGGAACGGAATTATCTGTGATATTCATGACCGCATGAAAAGATGGCTCATCTATAACGACAACAATTTGGTGTATAGCAAGGTGGCTACTTTTCTATTGGTCTGCATTACCTGCATTGGTACTCGAAACAAAAAACATTTGGAGTTCAATGCTTGCAATCAAGTGTTATATCCTTTGGTATCGGGCGTTCTTCTGATTGCCGGTTCAGTTATTCTTTATAATATGGGACATGGCGAAGGTGATGGACTGATGGCGAGCCTTCTATACGGCATCCGTCTGAACGTCATCTTCTACATGATACTCACCATCATCGGTACGATACTGGTTCATGTAGCCTTAGATAATATCAGCAAGTTCTTGAAGGAGGGTTTGCTGAAAGACCGTTTCAATTTAGAAAATGAGAGCTTTGAACAATGCGACAAACTCATTGAGAACAAATACTCGGTAAATATCCCAATGCGTTATTACTATAAAGGTAAGTTCCGCAAAGGTTGGGCTAATATCACCAATCCCTTCCGTGGTTGTTGGGTGGTTGGTACTCCTGGTTCCGGTAAGACATTCTCCATCATTGAGCCATACATCCGTCAGCATTCAGCAAAGGGCTTCTCGATGGTAGTTTATGACTATAAATTCCCTACTTTAGCACAGAAACTTTATTATCATTACAAAATCAATCAGAAACAAGGCAATACACCCAAAGGCTGCAAATTCAATATCATCAACTTTGTGGATGTAGAATACAGCCGAAGAGTGAATCCTATTCAGAAGAAGTATATTCAGAATTTGGCAGCAGCCAGTGAAACAGCCGAAACCTTACTCGAATCCCTACAAAAGGGAAAGAAAGAAGGTGGTGGCGGTAGCGACCAATTCTTCCAAACATCAGCTGTCAACTTCTTGGCAGCTTGTATCTACTATTTTGTGAACTATGAACGAGAGCCATACGACAAGGATGGCAAAAAACTCTATGCAGAGAAAGCTCAAGATAAGGATACCAAGTTTTGGCGACCTACAGGTGTTGTGCGTGATAAAGAAGGGGGAGAAATTGTTGAACCAGCCTATTGGTTGGGAAAATATTCCGATATGCCCCACATCTTATCGTTCTTAAATGAAAGTTATCAGACAATCTTTGAAGTACTTGAAACCGACAATGAAGTAGCTCCGTTACTTGGCCCATTCCAGACCGCATTGAAGAACAAAGCGATGGAACAGTTGGAGGGTATGATTGGTACACTGCGTGTATATACCAGCCGATTAGCTACAAAAGAATCGTATTGGGTGTTCCACAAGGACGGTGATGATTTTGACTTAAAAGTGAGTGATCCAAGGAGCCCAAGTTATTTGCTGATTGCTAACGACCCTGAGATGGAGTCAATAATTGGAGCCCTAAATGCCTTGATTTTGAACCGTCTTGTAACTCGTGTAAATACCGGTCAAGGCAAGAATATTCCTGTAAGTATTATTGTGGATGAGTTGCCAACCCTTTACTTCCATAAGATAGACCGATTGATTGGTACTGCCCGAAGCAACAAAGTATCTGTAGCATTAGGCTTTCAGGAACTTCCTCAGTTGGAGGCCGATTATGGCAAGGTAGGTATGCAGAAAATTATCACTACTGTAGGTAATGTGGTGTCAGGCTCTGCTCGAAGTAAAGAAACTCTTGAATGGCTTTCCAACGACATCTTCGGCAAAGTTGTCCAACTCAAGAAAGGTGTTACCATTGATAGAGATAAGACTAGTATCAACTTGAATGAGAACCTCGACAACTTGGTGCCAGCTTCAAAAATCAGTGATATGGCTACTGGTTGGATATGTGGTCAGACAGCTCGTGACTTTATAAAGACCAAGACAGGCATGAGAGATAATATGAACATTCAGGAAGCCGAAGAGTTCAAAACATCCAAGTTTTTTTGCAAGACCGACTTCGACATGGAAGAAATCAAGAAAGAAGAAGATGATTATGGTAACTATCCATTGCCTAAATTCTATATTTTCAAGTCCAAGGAAGAGAAGGAACGCATACTATACAAGAACTTTTTAACCGTAGGACAAGAGGTCAAAGATATGATAGCAGATGTTCAACGGAAACGAAAGGGAGTCTGAAAATTATTACTACCTTTGCAGCAACATGCTCACCACGCTTCCCATAAGATCAGCGCGCTCAGGGTGAGCGTTTTTTTATCAAAACATAAAACTCAGTATAATCATTTCAGTATTTGAAATTCTTGTATAAAGCCTTTCTATGTTAAAAATCGAACTTTAAAAGCGTCATTCGGTGAATAGTCTCTAAAAACAAGCATAATACTCAGCAAAAATGTGTATCTTTGCAACGCTAATAATGTCAATATAAACAAGGTCAATTATGAATAAGAATGAGATTACAAACAAGATAGAATATGTGGTTTGTTGTGTTGGTGCATTCGCTGCTAAGTTCAGCTTAACCAATGCGCAAGCTTATGCCTATTTGCGTCGTTTCAGCGGAATTGATTTTCTAATTGATTGTTATGCTGCTGAGCATACTTTGTCTATTGACGATGCCGTCAATGACTTGACAGCTGTCTGTTCAAAGAAAGGAGGGAAATTAGCATGATTACTTTATATCATGGTTCCAATGTTGATATTCAGGAAATAGATCTTTGCCGCTCTAAACGAGGCAAAGATTTTGGATGTGGCTTCTATCTGAATGCTAACAAGCAACAAGCTTTCGATATGGCTTTGCGTACTACACGAATGTTAATGAAAGGCGAACCGATTATCAATACCTACCTATTTGATGATACTATTCTTCAGAGTAATACCGATTTGAATATAAAAGTATTTGACGACTATAGCCCTGAGTGGGCAGAGTTTGTGTTGATGAATCGTAACAATAATACAGATACGCCGACTCATCCATACGATATTGTAATTGGGCCAATTGCTGACGATACCGTTGGTGTCCAAATTCGGCGTTTCGTTAATGGCTATATTCCAATGAATACGCTTATCGAGGAACTTCGATTTCGTGGCAATCATGCAATACAATATTTTTTCGGTACAGAAAGAGCAATACAATTTCTTAAGAAACAATAACCATGAGCAACGACGTACAATTTTTAGTAGAATGTCTCTCCACAGAACTTGTTTCCATGCTAATGGATACCTATGGTTGGGATATGAAGCGTGCACTTGACGAGTTGTATGCTTCTGAAACATACAAGAAGCTCTCAGACCCCGAATGTGGTTTGTACTATCAAGGTGCTGTATATGTATTTTCTTTTCTTAAGAATGAAATCGAAAATGGTATTATAAAATAGAGCAAATAACGGTATTAAAGCCGATATTATTCAATTATCGGTAAAGACCAAAGATAAATGTGAGATACAAAATTAAACCGTTCGATTGTGGTGATGCCAATCTGGACGGTTTTTTTGTTGACTGTTACCACTTACCTGCAAATTCAGCCAGTTTAGACCTTCCCTTTCGGATGATATATTCAAACTGAATATGATGCAATTCATAATTGATTTAATTCGTATAAAACTCTGGTTATCAGCTATGATAGTTATGAATTTATTTGGCTATATCGTTGAAAATGAGTATATTTATATTAGAATTAACGATATTATTATGGACGGACTAATACTTATCATACTTGGAATCTACATCTTTTCTAAGATGTTTGGTGGTGGCGATAAAAAGAAAAAGAGACGTAAAAGAAAATCGACCTTTTGGGGTGACACTTCTACGTACTCTGATTATGACGCATGGAACAGATCACATGGGTCGGACAATAAATTGTTCTGATTGCACTACACCACAATCGACTTCAACTGTGCCAAACATTCAGCTTGTGTCTCTTTTACGTAATCCAGCAAAATAGAAGGATTGACGTACTTTCCTTTATACTTGCAGGTCAGATGAAGGTGCTCTCCAGTACTACGCCCTGTAGAACCTGATATACCGACAACATCACCTGCATTCACACTGTCACCTTTCTGAACCAATGCTTTGGAGAGATGGCAATAAGAAACTGTATAGTTACCGTATTCAAGCACCACATAGTTCCCTGAACGCTTATCTCTGCCGACCTTTTTCACTCTTCCCTGCATCATGCTATAGACTTCATCGTCTTTTGCTTGTAAGTCAATTCCATTATGCTTGGTTGGCTTTCCTGTAAATGGGTCTTTTCGAACACCATAGTTGGAATTCAAACGTATATTCTTCAAAGGATAGGACACACTGATGTACTGAGCTATAAGCTGCTCACGAACTTCATCCTTATCAGACACAGCATTACAAACTTCCCTCTCATTAGAGGGTTCAATAATAGCAGTAGCCAATTTACCACTAGGTACTTCGGCTACTGTTTCGATTTTATAAAGGTTTGAGCCATTGCTCACCGTATGGAACTGAGCCTTACAAAGTGAACACTGTAAGGCCAGTATAAAAAAGGATACTTTCGCTTTCATACTTGCAAAAGTACATCCTCTTTGCAATCCAATCTTGAAAACGTAACAATATCATCAAGAATCAGCCAGAATTAAACACCTATTAAACCATCAAATTCAGATTTCATACTCAAAGCAGTATTATCCATCAAAAGATAATCTCTATCTACTTTGAAAAACAACACTTTAATAGTATAACCATTCAGAGGACATCTACGAACAACTGTTTTGAGTATGATTACAAAGTATAATAATTTCATTTCGATTAATTATTCTGAAAACAAAGGCTGTTCTGTCTCACTAAATCGTTCACAACACTTTACCAATATAATTTTGTGCCCAGATTACAACGTAAACACAAAAATATATGAGTGAAACAACATTTTCAGAACAGGAGATGCCTTATGAGATTCTCCAACAATTTGGTTTAACCGAAGAAATGATTACCGACCTGCCCGAACATGCTTTGAAGGGAATATTTGCAGGCAGACGTTCACCGGTATTGCCAGTAAAAGTGACCAATGAACAAGGTGAAGTCATCACTTGCCGTACTCGCTTCTGTCTGATGAGAAACGAAGAGGATAAAGTGGATGTCATCTTCATTCCTCAGTTAATCGAAACCGACTTAACCCAGTTTCCAGAAGACAAGCAGAAACTTTTGGAAGCTGGTCATGCCATTATAGAGCCGATGACCACCTCAGAAGGTCGTGAAGTGATGGCATTCCATCAAATTGATTTTGAAACAGGACAGGTTCTCTCTGTTCCTACCCCAGTCATTGGGCGAAACCTACAGCTCATCTGCGATCATTTCCACTTGAGTAATGCCGAACTTTCATGTCTTAGCAATGGAAAGCCACTCACAGTAAGCATTGACGATGAACCAGTAACAATGGGAATCGACTTGGATGACCTTACAGGTATCCGTGTTTCCAAGGGAGACGAACAGCAATGGCGTTCACAGCCCAAGAAGGAATGGGAGAAATACAACTTCGGTATCTATGGATGCTGGACTATGGACGAGAATGGCAATCTGGACTATACTCCAGAGGAAGAATATACCGATGAGATGTGGAACGAGCTCAACAAAAAAAGCGAGATACGCAAACAACAAGCAACACACAAAATGTAACAACACATGGCAAAAGAGAAATTCTACACAGAAGAAGAGCTCGTCGAGAAAATGCAAAACGGCGAGTATGGTTGGCTGGATTATGTCAACCACCATTCAAAGGAATGGAAAGAAGATTATAAACACTATTGTGAAAGCCGTGGCAAAGCCATCAACCATGACAGTGCAGCCGAGTTCGTAGAATTCAAGCAAGCACAACTGGAGACAGCAATGGAAGACGGTGATGCCTAATCATTCCCAAAACTATGTCAATTAGAAAAAATACAAACCCTCGCTCGTTAGATCTGCAACCAGAACTACAAGACATCTTACTGAGAAATGGTATGCAAGCACATATCCATGCCAGTAGTAATGGCTTTCAGTTGGTAGTTCAGGGACATGATTCCCCTGTACTCAACTATTCTATCAGTGAGAGACAGTTGCAGGCACTGACCGACTGGGGAACTAATTCAGCCAATAAGAAAGCCTATAACACTTTCACAAATCTAGTAGCCAATGACTTTGACATGCCCAAGAACTTTGTTCATGCACGCAATGCCAATGGCCGAGTGGCTATGGGTTTGCATGGCTATCGTATTGGTGTAGGTGAATACGGACGTAACCCAGCACCATCTTTTAGACAAGGTTGGAGAGCTATGGGAATGCAAGACCCCGTGCCATTCTTAGGCTGGACACCTCGCCAACAAGACGGTTATCGTCTGAGACGCATCAACGGAGGACTTTATTACCCTGCAGGTGCGCCTATGGTTCCTAATCGTCCCGATGGTCGCATGAAACCCGGAGAACTTCAAAACGGTGGTTATGGCTTTTACTATAAAGGACAGCCATCACCCGTAAAACAAGATATCCTACAAGATTTGCAAGCCGTAATTCAACCTATACAAGCACGTCCAAGAACGACTCAGCCAGCAGAACCTTACAAAGAGGTCATCACTTCACCTGTGTATTTCACCAATGAGAAGTGGCAAGAGATATTGGCTTCTCATGGTCTGATTATCGACCCAACTACCAAGACACTGACCGTTCAGTCAGCCAGTTCACCTGCTGACCTGCAATACGACTTAAAACCCGAAGAACTAAAGATACTTACCAGCAATTCGTTGAAGGAAATACCGCTTGAGCAGAGATTGGGAACGCTCAATGGCATCATAAAAGAAGACTTTGCAGGAAGCATTACGATGGATGTACTCAATAGCAAAGAAAACATCAATATACCATTGACCGATAAAGCGAAGGCCGAAATCGATCAACAGTTGTGTATTGGACAAGAGCAACAACAAGGACAAGTGATAGATGACGGACAGAATCAGTTCATCAATCAAGAACAACAGCAAAACATTCATCCTGAATTAGCCCCTTTACAGGAAGGCAGTGTGCAGATGAATGGAAACGACTTACAGTATATAGATGAAAACAAAGGATGGTATCGTGAAGGCCGGCATGGTCGTGAAGTATCAGTGGATGAAATTCGTGTCGAGCCTATTACCAATAGACCCGCCGAGCAAACCGCAAATAAAGAAAAGGAAGGCCAACAGACCGAGGGGAAATATCGCATGACCGCCATCATCGATGGAAAGGTAGTCAGCCACGAGATAACACAAAAGCAATATGATAAGTTTATGGCTATCGATGACTACCACCGCATGAAACTCTTCTCCAAAGTCTTTCCCGAAGTCGAAATGAAAGGTCGTGGAGATGGTGTTGGTTTGGGAGTAAAAATCGGAGCCGCTTTGCTTGCCGGAGCTACTATGTTGGGCGAATTAGGAAGAGGATTACATCACCATGGGCCACCTGAAATCTATATGGAACATCATCATGGGCCGGAGCCAAGAGCCTACTTTAAGCCTGGCGTTGATACGCCCATGGATGTGGCAGCTCGTAATTTTGAAGCAGCAGCAAACACTGAAATGATGCATAGAGAACTGCATCATGGCATGTAATAACAAATGTAATAAACAGATATTAAGCAGATACTACTTTAATAGTATTACTACATATAGCGAATACATTTCATAGTATCTGCGTAATTACACCAAAACTAAAATAGAACATGAGAGCAAAAACAGCTTATTGGTTTGAGGTGACAGTGTGCTATCTCAAACAGATGGAAGACGGCACCGAGAAGAAAGCCAATGAAATATATACCACAGATGCCATGAGTTTTGGAGAGGCTGAAAGCAGAGCTTTGAAAGAACTAAAGACACGAGTGCGTGGTGGAATCGAAATCAAGAATATCAATCCTGCACCCTATAAAGAAGTATTCTTTAGCGATGATGAAGATGATGACAAATGGTTCAAAGTAAAACTATCCTTTATCACCTTGGATGAAGAGACAGGTTCTGAGAAACGCACGAATGTAACCTATCTGGTACAGGCTGCCAACTTGGAAGTAGCCCTTAGCAATGTGAATGATGTGATGGACAAAAGCATGGAGGAATTTACCATGGCCAACATTGCTGAAACCAAGGTTATGGAAGTATTCGAACACTAAACACAAAAGCTTATGGCAGAATTAACCTACGACGATTTTAAGAACCGTATCAACATACAGGATTTACTGGTAGATGCAGGCTATCAGCTCAACAGACGTGACGGCTTGCGCTACCCATCGTATGTTCGTATGGATAGCAACGGGAAACGTGTCCGTGGTGATAAGTTTATCGTCACAGGCAATGGGCTATGCTGCTTTCAACCGCCAGAAGTCAAGAACTATAATGTAATCAGCTTCATCAAGGAGCATCCCCATTTGTTCAGTGAGTATACCCCTGGCATGAATGCAGACAGACTGGTCAATTTGGTATGCAATAGACTTCTGAATAATCCGATACCCGAACGTCCATCCATCGTTGCTGATAGAGAACGAGCACAACGAGTCTTCGATATCAACGACTATGACAGGTTGAATTTCCGACTGAACGATTGGGATTCTCAGAAAGCATTCTATCCCTATTTTAAATCCAGAGGTATCAAACTTGATACCCAACGAGATTTTCACAATAATTTCTTCATCGCCATACGAGAAGGAAAGAATGGGAAACAGTATGCCAACCTCTCTTTCCCGATGCAAAAGCCCAGCAATTTAGGCACATACGTCGGTTTGGAAGAACGCAGTCGTGCCAATGCCGAGGGGAAAACGCTCTATAAAGGTATGGCCGCAGGAACCAATGCAACCGAGGGCATGTGGATAGCCAATCTATCGGGTGAACCTTTGGATCAAGCCAAACATGTTTATTGGTTTGAAAGTGCATTTGATGCAATGGCATATTATCAGATTCAGAAAGAACAGTTGGTTGATACCATTGGGGGCTATGAGGACATGCAGAGCGAAGGCTCGTACAAAGGAGCCGAAGAAATTCGCGAATTTAAACAAGAACTCTATGATTTGGAGAATGCCGTCTTTGTAAGTACAGGAGGCAATCCAAGTATTCATCAGTTCAAGGGGATGTTTGCAGAGACCAATCATGCCAAGCATTATATCGGCTTTGACAGAGATATTGCCGGCAGAACCTTTGCCATCAATTTCGCTTTGACAAGAGCCGATAAATCCTTTTACTCACATATCGGTGAGAATGGGAAATTGGTTGTGGTGGATGCACAGAACAGCAAGAATAACCAAGAGATAGATTTGCATGATTTTCGTTTTGAAGATGCTTTAAAGAAACTCGGCATTGAATCTGTTGGAGAGCGTCCAGCCATAACTGACTACATGAAAACGTTACGTAATCCAGATGATATTTTCTCTGGAGATACCGACTATCTTCCTTATTCCATCTCATCCATCTATGGCAAATATGAGACCCTTTCAGAAGAGTATCATGTAGCTACGACAAGTGGCTATAGGTTGTGCGAAGAAGACTTGAAAACTATCAAGGAGAATGCACAAAGTCAGTTCGATAAATATCGTGAGGAATTGACCAAAGCCGCCAATGAATATCGTGAAAGACCTGGTCAGATAGTCTATAGTCCCTGTGATGAAAGCTATAAAGACTGGAATGACCAACTGTTGGATAAAAAGATGTACACCAACGAGGACATCATTGAGACAGCCATTGACGGGACTGATGGTGAATACAGAGAGATAAAAGATGACTTCGAAGACAATCAGAAGAAAGAAAAATCCGAAGAAGACAGCGAAGAACATAAACATCACTTCAGAAGATAGACCATGACACAACCACCGATACAACGATACAGAACCATCATTCTGCAACCACACTGGATGCAGTTTGTCATCAATGAATTGCCCATGCTCATCATCACCTCGGTAGCTTTCATTGCCGGTGGTATGGATGAAATGCCATTGGCAAATCTATGTCTGATAATTGCAGGGTTCTTAGCCGTCCGATTGCTCTACACCTTTATCTATCTCAGACGGATTGAATGTAGAATCAACGAGGAGCAGCTCATCATGAATCATGGAGTGTTTACCCGTAAGAGTGACTATCTGGAGTTGTATCGTATTGTCGATTTCAATGAGCATAGAACACTCATGCAGCAAATCTGTGGATTGAAAACAGTAACCATCTATTCTGGAGACCGCAGTACCCCCAAGTTAGACATCATCGGTGTGAAGAATGATTTGGACTTGGTGTCATTGGTCAGAGAAAGAGTAGAACTAAACCGTAGAAGAAAGGGAATCTATGAAATTGCGAATCGATAAAAGAATATTGGCAGTGGGACTTTTATGCTTGTCTGTACTACCTATCAGAGCTGAATGGGTGGTGATGAATCCAGGAGAATGGTTGGCATTGGCAGAAGGCAACGAACTTATCAATAAACAGATCCAAAACCAAACCAAAGGACAGACCAATACCGCTATCCTGCAAAACACCATGGCAGCCGAGTATAACAAGATAAAGGAATGGGAAGGCAAATACAGTGGTTATCTGAAAACAGTAAACGGCTATGCTTCAACCCTCAAGGCAGGAACATCGCTTTACCATGATGGTGTTCATATCTTCATCACCCTGGGTCAAATGAAGAAGGCCATTGAAAATAATCCGCAAGGACTTGTGGCTTCCATGTCTATGAACAACCTGTATATAGAAACGGCCTCTGAACTGATTTCTGTTTTTACCTTACTACGTGAAGGTATCTCAACGGGTGGAGAGATGAATATGCTGACCGGGGCTGAACGTTCTCAGATGCTATGGGCATTGGAAGACAGACTATCCTCTTTCAATAAAAAGCTACGAAAGCTCTATCTCAGTGTTCGTTATTACACCATGACTGATGTCTGGAATAATGCAACGGCAGGCATGATTGACCGAGACAATAGTGAAGTGGCAGCAATGGCTATCGAACGTTGGCGCAGGTCTGCAAGAGTTGTTTCACAATACTAAGAATGAGCATGAAGAAACTAATGATGTTCCTATTCATATGTACACTGGGAATAAAATCCCATGCTCAGGTTGACCCCACTCTGACTGGGATGATTTATGCCTATACTCAAAAAGCAGAGGATGAACTGAAATCCCAAAAGAGAGCGATGCTGTTGGAGACAACCGGTCATTTATGGCTCAAAGAGGAAGTTGAAGGTACAACGGACATTCAAAAGAAGTTCAATAACTACCTCAATAGCTTCCGTTCCATAGTCACCTATGCCGCAGAAATCTATGGTTTCTATCATGAGATTGACCGCATGGCAATGAACCTCGGCGAGTTTTCCGTTCAGTTAAGCAATGCACCGAGCAACGCACTGGCGGTTGCCCTTTCTTCGAGACGGAATGCCATCTATCGGGAATTGATTCTGAACAGTGTAGAGATTGTCAATGATATTCAGCTCGTCTGTTTAAGTAATAATAAGATGACAGAGAAGGAACGGATGGAGATCGTATTTGCTATCCGTCCCAAACTCAAGACCATGAATAAGAAGCTCAAACAGCTAACCAGAGCCGTCAAATATACCTCCATGACGGATATATGGGACGATATTTATGATGGAGCAAGAGACACTGCCGATAAAAAGAAAATAGTAAGAGAAGCGATGGAACGTTGGAAACGCAATGGACACCGTGGATTTTAATGTAACACAAAAACAGATAATAATATGGGAATATGGAGTTCAATAGCATCAGCAGCCAAGAACCAAGCAGTCAGAAAAGTCGGACGTTTCGTTACCTATCCGATTGTCCACCCCGGAAGAACTTTGCAAGGTGCAGGAGCAGCAACTAAAACTGCTGTTGTGGGTGGCGGCATGGGATACCTTGCCTGGGAAAGCATTGCAAATGATAAACCAGTGGTGAAAACTGCCACAGAAGTATTGGTTGGCGAAGAAACGGCTGAAAAGGTGGGCAATGTCGTTGGAGCAACCGTGGATGGTGTAGAGAAAACAGTCCATTCAGCAGGTCAAGTCATTGAGAGCACAGGAAATATGTTATCAGGAGCCAATAATTCAACAGGCGGTCTTGGTAATTTCTTTCAAGGGCTATTCAGTGGTAACGGACTGGGTATGATTGGCGATTTCTTCAAGAACATCGGCAATGGTAAAGTCTCAGGACTGGGCTTAGCAGGATTGATTGGTGCAGCCTTCTTATGCTTCGGCAGGTTCGGTTGGCTGGGTAAGATAGCCGGTGCCATCTTAGGTATGATGGTCATCGGAAACAACTTCAATATGAATAAGATAATGGGCGGTCAGACACAGCAGAACGAGAATACAGAAGGACGTTCCACTGCTCAACAGTCGGAACAAAATCCCGTTGCACAAACCGAAGAAGCATCCAACCCGACAGTTCGTCGAGGCAGATAATTACTAAAAAGAGTACAATATGAACTATACACAAGACATGAACCTGCTATCCACCAGTGGATACTGTATGCCTTTTGAAGAAAAAGACAGAGATGTACAGCTGACCCTTCGATATGGGAAACAGAAACATCCAAAGACCGGAGAATCATTTTTTCATCATGGAATTGACTTTAAGACCAATAATTACTTTTTGGCTGCCGTAGCAGACGGAGTGGTTTCAGGAATCGGTATCGACAGAAAGCAGTATGGGCTCTATGTCGTCATCAAATACAGCAAATATGAAGTAACCTATTCTCACATGAGCAATGTGTTCATGCAGTTTGGGCAACAGGTCAAAGCAGGATTGGCCGTAGGTGTCAGTTCGGATCTACTTCACATGGAAGTGAAATACGATGGCGAAGAGATTGACCCGGTAGAGTTTATTACCATGCTCTATGGTAATGCAAAGACATGGTCGGAGAAAGGAAAGGCACAACCAGAGTTTGTCGCTATCGATATGGATGTACATACCGATTACGACAACGATAAAGATGAGATTGAGAAACTGATGATGCGCTTCTTTGCCAACTATATGAATGACCTGCATGAAGGTCTATACAGTTGTCCGCAACGCACCGAGCAATCCTTGCGCCATTTGTTCTCAGCAGCAGCCATGAAGGACTACTTCTACGAATCCATGCCCTCGATGGTCAATCCATTGGGCATTGGAAGAAGATCTGTTCCTCTAGTGAGTAAGGTTCAGAATCTGCTTATCGGCGATTTTCTGAACTACATGGCTCTTCGTCATCAGATATTTCTGTCAACAATGACTTCGCTCGAAAAAAAAAAGCTGAAGAGCAAGCCTTATCCGACGGAATACTGATTGACCCTTTGGCTGGATTAGACATCGACATTCAGAGTTTTGATATACCCAGAATCGTAAGTGTCTATCCCGACCAGGCAGGATTGAGATGGTGGACAAAAAGTTGGTTTAACAACAGTGAGGACGGAGAAGCCGCTATCGAGATTGAACGAGAACAGGCTATCCGTTTCCTTTTGAATCAGATAGACAAAGAAGAATGGTTGGAAGAATACTTTCCCAAGCAGATGGAGATGTATCACAATGCCATTGACCAAACCAAAGAACAACTACTACAACAAAGCATCTAACGTATGGCTATAAAGAATTCAAAACGATTTGCAGAAGTGGAATACTGCTTACAACGGTATTTCGATACTTCGTTTGCCCCTGTAATGCGCAATGTTCAATCGGACTTGAGCAACAAACAGGTAAAGGAATATGCAGATTATCAAATGAGCTTTGGTGGAATCTTGCGTTCAATGGCCAATAGCATGAATAACATGCCCGATGATTCCATGCAGTATGTAAAACTCACCGGCAAATGGAACAGCAAGACCACAGAAGACTACCTTGAGATGTGTCAAAAGCAGATAGCAGGGAATAAAGACTTTCAGAATGACTTGTTGAAACTATCCTCTGAATGGCGCAATGCAGTCGTAAAAGAATTAGGCCGGGAAAGATATGATGCCATGAGCGAGAAATTGGGTATGGATATGGCCTACGCCTATGTGGATTACAGAGTGCAGCAGATGATGATAGACAAACTGGTCAAAGACCGTATGCCCAAATCATCCATGGAGTACATTGTTCGGAAAGCAGGAGAAGGTAGCCTGTTCGGCATATCAACCATTCTGTCAAGGTCAGCACTAGATCATCACATCGCTGAACGTGGAGAGAAGGCCTACAACCCTAGTCTTCTTGAGAAAGGTTCGGCAAAGGTCAGCTCCATTGGCATTGATGCACTAACAACTGGCGGTGTTGGTTCTTGGGCCAGCTTAGGACGGTTTGTCGGGTTTGAAGTAGCATTCAGCGGTATCGATTATTTAAGCAGTAAAAACAATAAAAGTGCAAAGACCATCACAGTAGAAGACTGTATCAGCCAAGGTCTATTTGGAAGTAAAGCCAATGTCTTTACAGACTTTCGCAAGAAAGGCAGTCAAATCAAGTCCTGGGAGAATCCGTATGTATTATCCGTCAATCAAACACTTAACAAGAAAATGGGAATAGCTACAGAAAAACCTTTCTACGAAGACCTCTTCAAACCAGCTACCAAACAACCTTGGGAGTTGGACTTATCTACTGTAACGAATCAACGTAAGAAAGAATATGCCAATGTCCCGATGGTGGTAGCTCCGGGACATGAAGAAGAATACTTGGCAGCACAACGTGAGGTAAAAGCCAATCAAGAAGCAGCCAAGAAAGAAAAAACGCAAAGTAATGCGACGGTGGATGTGGAACCAGCATCGGCAAAAGAAGCCTATGAGCAAAAGCAACAAGAAAGTCAAGCGACAACCACACCGACAACTGTACCGACAACCGACAATACAGATGGTTGGTCAGGATTGTTGAACAACATTGGATTAGATGGCATTGGAGATGTAACACACAATCTGGGCTATGTTATCTCTATGCTACCAAATGTATTGTTAGGATTGTTCACTGGTAAGACAGAAACTTTTGGAAAGAAAGACACCTTGCTACCCATTGCCAGTATTCTGGCAGGTATGTTTATCAAGAACCCAATTTTGAAAATGACATTGATAGGTCTTGGTGGTGCTAACCTAATCAATAAAGCAGGAAAGGAAGCCTTAACAGGACACAGAGATTATGGCGATAACGTAACGAAATCAGTTTATAAAACCTATACCGATGAAGCATTGAATCCAAGAATTCAAAATCCAACATTACAAGGAAGCTGTCTGATTGCCAATATTGACAAAGTGCCTTGTACCATTCAATTACCTCAGAACGTAGTAGCCGCTTATCAAGCAGGAGCATTACCACTGAATACACTGGCCAATGCCATTCTAGCCAAGAATGACCAGATGACGCAGATGGCTCAAAATAATTATCGTACTGTGGAAGGACAGAGCGAAGACAGAGACCGCATGGTCACACTCAAATAGAATATATATATAAACACAGCATATACATGAAAGAAAAGACTATAGCTGAACAGAACGCAGCTAACCGACAGGTTGAGTTGCTGACAAATGCACTGGAAGCGGCAAAGACCAACGATGGCTATTGGCTGAATACCGGTCAGCGAATGGCTCCCAGATTTTATCCGAAAGGTGTATCTGTCAGCGCATTCAATTCCCTCACATTGGGATTGCATAGTGAACAAGGCGGTTATAAAAGTGCTTTATACACCACCTTTAACGAAGCCAAGAATCGTGGCGCAGCCGTATTGGCAAAACAACAATCTGCACCATTTCATTGGTATAATTGGAAAGAGTATGTAAACCATAACAATCCTGACGATATCATCACTCGTGAACAGTATAAACAATTGTCTACTAAAGATAAGGAACTGTACAAAGGTATTCATAACCGAGAAATTATGAACCTGTTCAATTTGGATCAGACCACCTTGCCCATGGTAGATAAAGAACGCTACCAAAGATTGTTAGAGAAAGATGGTGATAATGAATCCCGTCTGCATACCAGGAATGAAGAAACCAAACTGCATATTGCCGTCAATGACTTCGCCTTGCAGATACGTGATAATTTAGTCAATATCCGTAGAGATCCAAGTGGAATGCCTCGTTACGATTCAGCCAAGGACTGTATCTATATGCCCGACCAAAAACACTTTATGCACTATACCGACTATGTACAGGAGTTGATGCGTCAAGTGGTAACGGCTACCGGTCACCAGCAACGACTGGCTCGTGAAGGCATGGTGATGAAAGGGGCTCAATCACCCTCCGAAAATGCAGAGAAGTACGAAAGTCTGATATCCGAACTAGCCGCTGGTGTGAAGATGCAGGAATTGGGATTACCAGCCAAGTTATCTTACGATAGCATGAAGAATATCGAATTCTGGCAGAGAGAACTGGCTGAGAACAAATGTTTGATTGATGCCATTGAAAGTGATGTCAACACCGCTATTGACACCATTCATAAAGCAGAGAGAGGTGAAGCCGTGAGATATCGTACCGATGAGAATCAAGATATCATTATGGAAGAGCGAACCAAGCAACTTCCAAGAGTTGATTCACGAGAATGCGCCATTATGATTGACATCATTCGTCAGGGCGGTATGCGCATAGATGACCGAAATTTTGCCACACCCGAAGAACGTTCGATTTTCAAGCAAAAGTTCGACTTGGACTATTATGAGAAAGAACTGAATTATGGCTTATCCAAGACCGATACCGATGACCCAGAAATCGTGGAAGTAGCCTATACTAAAGCTGTAGGTGAAGGCACTCGAATAGCCAGTATGCTTTCTGAGTATATGCCTTCTGAGTGGAATGTCAAAAACGGCAACTACGTGATTGCAGAAGCACTCCATGATATACCCGATAAGAAGAGTAAAGAAATTGTGGTGGTCAAAGACACAAAGACAGGAATAACAGATGTAGTTCTACCTGCGTGTGCCGCTACCGGTGGTGTTGTACAATTAGCAAATGGAGAGAAACGCTCGTTCTACTTAACGCCTGATGAAGTGATGTCAGAAGCTGAGCGCAACCAGAGGAATGCCAAAGTTATCAAGAATGACTTGCCGGGTTTCAGTAAAGAACGCATAGAAAATGCGTTGCTTAAACGAGGTAGTACGTATGTCCGCTTTTTCAATAATGATGGAGCACTCGGCTATAAGCCCGACGATACCTATTTTGAGAATAAGCAAGTAACCATTGAGAAGCTCAAAGGTTGGGACTTGAAGGAGGAATCTAAAATAGATGTTTCAGAAGCGGTAAGCCGTTCCTTGTCACCCATCTTCGAACATATTCAGATGATGAAGGATGATCAGAACCGATGGGCTATGTACCTCAAGCCACAGAACGAAGATGGTTTCTGCATATATCCAGAGAAGACCGACTTAAATCAACTCTTCGCAACAATCAAGCAAAACCAGATTGAAGAAAGCCAACAACTCAGGCAGGAGCTGGCTATGAAGTATTATGTAAAGTCTCAGAATAAACCAGACTTGAAGTTTGACCTATTTGACAATGGTGTCAGCAAAGAAGATACCGATAAGATTGTGCATGTGAGCATCTTCCGAACTCGTGATGATAAATTGCTTTGCCTGCCTACCATTGAAGGAACTGAAAAGTTGAAACCTCGTGAAATTACCCAACAGCAATGGCAACGTATGTGGATAGCCCAGGATATGTCATTGTACAAAAATCGGTTGGCTGCCAAGCTCTTTGCAGATGTGCTTCACCCTGAACTAAAACAAGAGAATGCCGTCAAGAAACAAGCAGAATCAAAGATAGTCCCAATCCCTAACTTCAAGCAATATGAAGAACTCAAAGCCAAGCATCCTGATGCTGTGTTGCTATTCAGAGTTGGAGATACTTATCAGAGCTATGCCGAAGATGCCAAACTTGTTTCAAAAGTTTTAGACTTACCAAAGATGAAAGGCGAAGATCCCAAAAACCAGAAGCAGGCAGACGTAACCTCTTTCCGCTATGGCCAACTTGATACATATCTACCCAAGTTGATTCGTGATGGAAATAGAGTGGCTATCTGTGATATGTTGGAGGCTCCGAGACAATCCGTGCAAGAAGAAACAAAACATGAAATAAAGCAGGAAGCCAAGTCAGAAGAAAATGAGGAAATGCGAACTGGTCGCCACATGTAAAAGAGATAAGGATGAGTAAAAATCAACAATATGTAGAACAGTACAAAGAAGCAGCTATGGAGCAAATGCGTCGCTATGGCATACCTGCTTCGGTAACACTGGCCCAGGGAATCTTGGAGAGTAGTAATGGGCAAAGTCAGTTGGCTCGGAACGAGAACAACCACTTTGGTATCAAAGCTTCTTCTTCCTGGATTGCTAATGGAGGAAAGTACGGACTTTATACCGATGACAAGCCTAATGAGAAATTCTGTAGTTATGCCAGTGTGGGTGATTCGTATGAACACCACAGTCAATTTTTGAGAAACAACAAACGCTATTCAGCCTGTTTCAGTCTTTCTCCCGACAACTACAAAGGATGGGCACAGGGGCTAGATAAAGCAGGATATGCTACGGATGGAACGTATGCTCCGAACCTGATTAAAATCATTGAACGTAACGACCTTGCAAAGTACGACCGCATGGTTATGGAGGAGATGAAAGCCCAAGGGAAGCAGATTGGTGTGGAACAAAACCCACGAACTACAGATAGTAGTATAGCTAATACTAACGGTAGTAATCATTCAGTATCAATGAATACTACTGATAGTAATTACTCCTTTCCTCTAAAACGTAATGAATTCATATTGGTTACTTCACCGTTCGGAATGCGTTGTGATCCTACAGATTCTTCCAAGCAACAGATGCACAAAGGTATTGATATCCGAACTAAGCAGGACGATATCTTGGCCACAGAAGATAAGGGGAAAGTAGTGGCTGTAAATCAAAATGCCAACACTGCAGGAGGTAAATCGGTAACGGTGGAATATCAGCGTGAGAATGGTGATAAAGTTCAGCTCAGCTACCTGCATTTGAGTAGTGTTGACGTGAAAGTCGGTGATGAAGTGAACGCAGGAAAGAAGTTGGGCGTAACAGGTAATACAGGTACACGCACCACTGGGGAACATCTTCATTTGAGTGTGAAACAAATCGCAGCCGATGGAACGACAAGAGATTTAGATCCAGCTGCATACTTGGCTGAGATTGCCGAAAAAGGAAACATCCAGTTGAAAGCCTTATCCAATGGTGAAGACCTGTTGGCAAAATACAAAACCAATAACGCTCCAGAGATAGACACTACTCTATCACCGGATGACTGGATGAAGAAAATCCTATCGTCAGAAGATTCGGGTGAACATATGAGTATGGGTGATCCAATAGTAGAAATGGCTATGACCCTGTTTACCTCCCTTATGGCATTGGCAGTACAGATAGATAACAAATCTGAGAGTGAGAAGATGCAGACTGCCACTGATGCGGCACTTAATAAGCGTATCGACTTGTCCTCCTTATTGCCCGGCATGAAAGGAAGTGCCTTGGTCTTAAAAGAAGATGGTAAAGCCGTCTTGGAAATCAATAATGGCAAACAACAGTTCATACATGAATTGACACCTAACGAACAGAATAGGTTATCACAAGTGCTGAACAATGCCGAGCTAAGTGATGAAGTAAAACGACAAAGACTGTCAGGTATCGTGAACTCTATTGTGGTAGCTGGTCAAGTATCACAGAACTATGAGCAGCAACAGAATCAAACAGAAAACCAAAACGAAGTAATTCGAAGATAACACAAAAACAATATGACACACAAAACAAGAAAGTTAGCAAGTATTTCGGCATTGGCAACAGCAGTGTTCCTTTGGGACTTTGGAGTCTATCTTCTCTTTAATGAGTTCGTGGCTAAGCTATTCTTAGTCATTATCCTCATATCAGGAACATGGACATACTACGAACTAAGAAGAGCAATAGAAATGCCACCTGATTATAACTCAGGTGAAGAAGATGAAAAACAACATACAAACAACAATAAAATAGACAAACTATGATTAAAGCAGAAGCAACAGTAAATGGTATCATCAGTCGCTCAGCGATGATGAAGATAGGTAAAGATGGGAAACCCTTCACAGCCATGACAGTGAAAGTAGATGTAACAGACCGTAATGGTAGTGGTATCTCAGTAGAAATTAGTGTAGGTAAAGACGGCTATGACACAAACGAAGCAGCCAAGTTGACCATCGGCCAGCGTGTTGAAATTGTGGGCACGATGAATTTCAAGAAACGCACAGAACACTTGTACGTAAATCTCAGTGCCAAACAGATTGCATTGAATCCAGCCTCACAGACCGATTCGGTAACTGGTGATTTGGAGTTCAAGGGAACTATAGGCAAGCATATTGACCGTAAAACCGATAAGAATGGTGGAAACTACCAAATCTTCTCAGGTTTCAGTACAGAGAAAGTGGCAGAGACCTTTGAGTTCACATGGGTGCGTTTTGTTAGATTCTCGAATGATGAGTGCAAAGCTCTTGTTCCCAGTGGAAAGGTAGAAATCAAGGGAGAATTGGAACTAGGCTGTTATCAGGAGAAACTCAACCTCTCTTGCCGTGTGAATGAAATCTCGGAGTGGGTCAAACAGCAAATTCCTAATATGAACCAAAACGCATAACTATGGCCGGAAAGAAATTCTATAATAGCGATGGTCCAAGTGCTGAAGACAGAGCATTGGAACGTTTCGCCGATATGCTCATTGAGAAGATGGAAACACTACAAAGTGACTGGAAGAAGCCTTGGTTTACCGAGGGCTCAATGATATGGCCGAAGAATATGAATGGGCGTGAGTATAATGGGATGAACGCCTTGATGTTGATGCTTCAATGTGAGAAGAATGGCTATAAAATACCTGTATTCTGTACCTTCGACCGTGTAGCTGCCCTTAATTTCGATAAGAATAAACAAGGAGATCGCAAGCCAATGGTAGATGAGAATGGTGACAAGCTACCATTGGTCTCTATCAATAAAGGTGAGAAGAGTTTTCCTGTTTTCATCACGACATTTACCTGCATCGATAAGGATAGTCATGAGAAGATTAAGTACGACGACTATAAGCAAATGTCCAACGAGGAAAAGAAAAACATAGCCGTTTATCCTAAATTACAAATCTATAATGTATTCAATGTATCTCAGACCAACTTGAAAGAGGCTCGTCCAGAGCTTTACGCAAAGTTTGAAGAAGCCAATAAAGTCGCTACTGGAGAGACCAAAGGTGATGGCAGGATGATAGATTTCCCTGCTATTGATGCCATGATTGAGAAAAATGGTTGGGTATGTCCAATCTATCCGAAACATCAGGATAATGCCTACTTTTCCATCAGTAAAGATGAGATTGTTGTACCAGAAAAGTCACAATTTATCAATGGTGAAAGCTTCTATAGTAACCTTCTCCATGAAATGACACATAGCACCGGCACGGAAGAACGACTGAATAGATTTAAGCAAGGAAATGGATTTGGATCTGCCGAATATTCTCGCGAAGAGTTAGTTGCAGAGCTTAGTGCCGCCCTGATTGCTAGTCGTTATGGTATGGAGAAAAACGTAAAAGAAGATTCTTGTGCATACCTCAAATCTTGGTTAGGAAGTCTGAAAGAATCGCCAGAGTTTCTCAAAACAACTCTGTTGGATGTAAAACGAGCATCTTCTATGATTACTCAACGCATTGATGCCATCAATGAACGTATTGAACAAGGGTTGGATCCTATTCTACCCAAAGAGGAAGTTAAGGAAAAAAATAAAGAATCTGTCGCTAAAGATCCTGTATTCTACTCAAGCATTCAATACCTTCAAATGTCTGATGATACTAATCGTTTGGATAAAATGGATGCCAATGGAATTTTGCAAGAAGCAAGGGAATATGATAATGGCGATGCAATAGATATGGATAAAACCTATGCCAAAGCCGTTAAATATCCAGGAGATACAGTTTTTGCCGAAGATGACCATTATGCTGTTGTCAATAATAACCAAGTAGGTGGTACTTACGATATTATGCGTAAAGTATCTGAAAAGGAAGTACGAGACGCTATCAATCGTTATGGTTTACCCAGTGATGCTACCGAAGATGTAAAGAACGTCGCTAAAGCTATGGTGGCAGAGGAATTCAGCAAAATGGCAACCAATCGTATGCCCATTTTTGAAATGAATAATGGCAGTGTGCTATATGTTCAATACAGTCAAGAAAAGGATACCATGAATGTTGGTACTGCAACAAATGTTGGAATGTCGGTACTCCATCAATTCCCATACGACCATGATTTTAACTTGGATGCTAATCTTGAAGGAGTAAATGAAAAGTTAACGGAAATGACGGTCTATCAAGCAGAAATCGATAGTGAACAAGAAACCGAGAATGTAGCTGAAGAGCAACATTACCATCGAGGTAGATAATCCATAACTAAACACATGGCGGCAAGATTGAGTACAATTAGTCTTGCCGTCTTTATTATAAGCACATGACAAACAAAACTAAGCAATACATAATCCTATTAATTCTATTCATAGCAAGCTTTATGACGATAAAGGCTCAGATGCTGCATCAACCACATTCATCATCCATTTATAGCTTGTCTGATTTTGATAAAGCAGTCGCCTGCATAAAATTCTATGAGGGACTTCACACAAAGAAAGACTACCCATACATAGGCTATGGCCATTGCATACAACCTGGAGAAAAACTAAACTGGAGTCTTACAAAGAAACAGGCTGATGCCTTATTGCGCTCAGATTTGAAGAAGCTTTGTGTCATATTCCGTAGATATGGTGCGGATTCTTTATTATTGGCCACACTATCTTATAATGTAGGTTGCGGTCATATATTGGGAAATGGTAAATACCCTAAAAGTCAACTGCTTCTAAAGATAGAGGCTGGCGACCGTAAGTTCCACAAAGAATATTTAGAATTCTGCAAGTATAGAGGAAAAAGAATAGCCTCAATTCGACGTAGAAGATACACTGAACTGAGGCTATTATATAACATGTAGTTGCTATCACTTCTCCATAGAAAATCTATTTAAACAAACGGTCTGATTGATAATCTCTATAACACAACAGAACAAGGATACATAGATATATCAACGACTGGTAATTTACTTCCTTTAGAAATGACTTGTTGTATAAACACATCACATTCCTGTTTAGTCATTACCTTACGAGTATAAGCATAATATAAAAAATCAAGCGTGGTAAGATATGTGATTTGATGAGATTCACAATAGTCTTTTATATCTCTAAGGTTACTACTGCCAAGAACATCTTGGTTGTCGAAACAATATATCATGCAGGCACTTTCACCTTTTCCGAGTGTTCGTAATAGAAGAGCATATTCCTTCATCATAGCTCCAGTAGGTATGAAATCAACCATCTTGATTTTTGAAGCCATAAACCTAGATATATTATCTATATAGGTTTTGGTTTGCGGGTTTTTTGATAATTCAGAATAAACAACATCCAAAATAAGATATTGGTATTCGGGGAAAATATCAAATAGTAAAGGAAAACAATCACCTTTCATGAAATGGATGACAACATCCGAATCAAGTACAATCTTCGTCTTATTCATTGCCATCGTAATCCAGTTTATTCAAGAGTTCAATGTAATGTCCTTCTGATATTTTGCCTGCATCGAAAAGGATACGGGCTTTTTCTCCAAAGTCTCCGATAATCAGATTATTATTACCTGGTTTGTATAACGATGTATCATAGCCATATTCACGTGCTGATTGGGCTACTTGGATTTTTAATAATAGTTCTTTACTAGTCTTATTTATAAAGGACAAATCACTTAATCTGTTAAGAAGGGCTTGGCGTGACACTGAGTAATAATGTTCAATTCTTAGAACAGAGGCCAATGAAACCTCTCCTTTTTCAATTTCATTTTTTGAAAGCAATTGTAGAATTCCGTCTTCTGGCATTAATAAAATGGAAGCGAACATATCAGCTTGTTGCTCAACTGGATTTTTAATACCATTGCCCAACATACATTTGTGAGGTCTTGGATTCTCTTCAATGAAAAGGTGGAACAATTCATGAGCGATAGTGAAGTGCTGTCTTCCTTTTGATTGATTGGAGTTTATTAGCATGAAACGATGTGAGGATAAATCTCTTAAACTCATTCCACAGAAATCATCAGACAATGGACGAAAGATACTTACAACTTTCAATTTAAGGAGTAAACTCTTAATGTTGATAGCTTCGTTTCCTCCCAAACCCGCATCCTGACGGAATTTAACAACCATTTGTTCGATTACTCTTATTTGGCTAGTTCTCATAAAGCTGTTGCTAATTGATCCATTTTAATGTACGATTTCACTATATCTTTGAAATGGATAATCTCTTGCAAGTCGTTGCCGTTGAGATTATCAATACGGAATGCTGTGGCAAGAAGCATGTCTTCAGAAAGATTTTCTTCAAAGAATACATATAGTTCACAGCCAAATAAATCGGCGGCTTTTTCCAACAAGTCGATAGGCATTTCTCGTTCTCCACTCTCATAATTACTATAAGCGGAACGGTTAATACCGAGTGCAATGGCTACATCTTCTTGAGTAAAAGAAGAAATAGTTCTAATCTTCTTGAGATTATTTCCAATTATCTTGTTCATGATTTGATGTTGTTTATTACTCCATTATTCTGTGGCAAAGTTACGATAATATTTTTGTTTATGTTGTTTTTGCCACACAATTCATATTGATTTAACATTTATATGGGGAGTTTTACCCAAAAACTAGTTATCTTATAGCAATAATGCCACAGCAAACGCAAAATGAAGCCCCAATCCGATATCATTCGAACTGAGGCTATATAGCATTTTGAATATGGATTTCTTACTTGCTGACAATCTTCTTTCTCTTAAAGGTATAGCATAAACAATTAGTATAAGCGTTTCCTGAAGATAGATTTGAAGCTATTAGAGGAACAACAGCAACGAGTTCCCAACCTTGTTTACCATACTTATCCAGTGTCTTATCCGGGTTTTCGTATGTTATCTCACCTTGCTTGGCAAACGTATGCGTGTTTCTGATGAATATCGATTTATATTCCCACTGTTCTGTGGCAACATAAGTTGAATCACTGTTACTCTGTGTTTGAGCGAAAGAGGATGCCGAGCAAAGAGCCAGCATAAGGACGAATAGATACTTCTTCATCTGTCTGATATTTAGTTATTTATTACATACAAATATACGATTTTTTCGGCAAATAACCAAGAAAACAAGGAGCTAATCACCTGAATAACAGCACATATAATACATTTCTTTCAAAGATATTGTTACCTACCCATATTTGACAAAATAGGCCGATCTTCACAGGCCAGCCTACAAAACAAGAATTATTGAAACAATATATATCTATTTTGGTTCAAAGAATAATTCTATCCTTGTGAACCGATTGCCATCGTTGGGAGAAAGTTCGCTAACCCCACCCATGGATACTTTGGCAATATATTTTTCGTTCAGACCACGCGCTACCAACTGTTCACAAATATATCGAGCACGATTACGGCTCAACTCACTGTTGCGCTCTTTACTGCCAGTAGCACTATCTGCTGCACCCGTCACACGGATACGAAGGTCATATTTCTTGGCCACACGAGCAATCTCATCGAGATTGATCAGCTGTCTATGGTCACTCAACTGGTGTGTATCAATCTTGAAAAAGAAGTAAACAGGAGCACCTATGCAAGAACGGTTATTGCTCATATCGAGCAGATAAGCATTCCAAGCCTGCTCATCGGAGGGTGATGTATGTGCGCTATCACCTGCCAACATCATTGCCATCATCGACTGCCTAGTAGATTCACTTAGGGAATCACCTGGAAATCCGTCCTTACCGGTATTCATATTCCACTTACCTTTTCTCAATCGCTCCATCAACGAATTGAGCCCACTGTAGTCATTCTTAGGATAGAGTGAAACCGCCTGTGAGGTTCCCTCGTCCGAAGAAAGGCTTTCCAGCTTGTCGCCATATTTTTTCAATAGCCCTTCTATCTCCAGAATCTTGCGCATCTCTGCGAGAGCTCTTGAGTCTGATTTGTGCCGAGCGTCCAACAGTCTGTTTTTGTTTGCCATCGATAACGAGTATCCAAGCAACCAATCATTCTGCTGAATGTAGGGTTTGGCATCCACCACTTTTTTCCATCCACTCTTACCAAGGGTTACAGACAAACCTGCGGTCAGGCTCACCAGATTGTCACCAAATTCACGGGAAGCACCACAGCCATCAAAGTCCTTAAATGTAGTAGTACCGTTCACCTCCATTGTGAGATGCAATCTGTGAGAAAGACGATATCGTCCCATCACGCCATAAGAGAATGCAAAAGGACAGTTCCCATTGCCCTCGTTGTGGATCAACCCCAAACCTGCATAGGGAACAATGTCCCAGCGTGGCTCATCACGAGCCTTATTAAAATACGAAGCCACATTCACCAGCAGGTCTGCGTGCATCAGCTTGAAGTGAGTGTCCTGTAGTTCCGAGTTTTTCAACTCAAAGCCACGGAACGATACCCGTGTACCGATAGCTGGTGTAAACCATTTGCCCACCTGCAGGTGAAGCGTAGGCTTGATGCGACCAAACAAATCCTCACAACCGAGTGGTGTACCGGCAAATGCAGAAGCACCGCCACCGATTCCAATGAACCAGTTATCCTTCCAACCCGACGAGAGTGTTACGTTTCTCAGATACGTCGGTTCCAATGACCGAAGCATCGTCTCACTGATGGAAGTCTGCTGACTCACCAGAGAATCCTCAACGAGAGTTTCCTCATTAGCTGCCTGTGCGGTGAGAGCCAAGCAGACAGCCGATAGTACTAAAAATTTCTTCAACATGCGATTCTATTTTGTGTTCATGTTATGTTCTGTATCAAAGAATGGACAGCAAGTCGGACGTAGAGGAACTGGTAAAAAAACACCACCAAGCACGTTAGATAGAGAAAGAACATGGTAAAAAAAAACACCAGTTAACCTCTGCTCCTGACCATTAGTCCATTCTTAAAAATTATCTCTTCATTCGTTTGCCTCCTGATGGTTTCATCATACGATGAGCCTGCATCATGCAACGATAAGCCCAAGCCCGGTCATCTTCATCTTCCTTGCGACCCCATGGCAAATCACTACCACCGCCACCGCCTCCATGACCTTTGGCGAAGTTGGTTGCATTGTCCAGCATACCCGTATAGAGATATAAGGCACAAGTCATAATCTCTTCGCCATTGGCAGCCATATCTGCCAGTAACGTATTGTTGAAAGCTTCCATGTCACGGAACGTCATCTGTGGCAATACCGAACGGAAGTCAGAAAGCACAGTATCCGCAAAGGCATCCTTCAATCGGAAACGTATCTGGTCTTCCATTTCACCGGCAGCTGCATAAACCTGACGACGAAGCTCATCCCGGTTAGCCTTGAGCTGTTCTACATCTGCCAAAACCTTGTCACGCTGTTGAACAGCATCGTCCAACTTCGCTTTTTTGTCTGCCAGACCATCGATGACCGATTGAAGCTGTACATCCAGCTTTCGGATCTGCTCACGGATAGCATCCGCATTACCTCGACCTTGAGTAAGCTCATCTGTAAGACGCTTCTGTTCTGCTTCGATGGAAGCCTTCTTCTCTTCAAGATTATGTACCATCGTAGTAAGCCCCTTGACACGACGTTCAGCCATGACAATCTCCTGGTTAAGCAAACGAAGACGCTCGGTATTCACAGCCAGTTCCTTCTCCAAAGCCGTACACTGACTGCTGAGCGAACGCCTGTATTCTTCGGTAGAACGGTGGCGAGCACCAGTAAGCACGATATTGTCACCACGGTCAAGTCCCCACTTGGCATTCACTTTTGCTAGTGCATCATGAATGGCGGTCGTGCGAGCCTTGAACTCATACTTATCCTTGCCGGCAAACAACTTCTTGAAAGCAAACTTCTGATTCTTGTCTATTGGCAAAAGCGTGAGATGACAATGCGGATTTTGCTCATCGAGATGCACATAAAAGGCCACGATGTTTTCCTCACCCCATCTATCGGAAGCAAAGCGATACATATCTGAAGCCCATTGCTCAATATCCTTGCAGCGAGTGATGCCACTGTTGTCCGCACCACGCTCAAAGTTCACTTTCTGGTCACCGAAGGCCAGCTCACGCATACGTTCACGACCACCACCCATAATCACATTCACCACCGTTCGGTAGTATGGCTCTTTCATCCCTTCATTCGGGTCTTTGATACCACGAGCCTTTAGGTTCATGGCCATCAATTCAGGAATAGAGTGGATCTTGTCAATAAGCTGAATCTTGCCACCACGCACCACCTCAAAGTTGAGCGCAGAACGTGTGCGGTCATAGTTCCCGGAGTGTGTGGCAGACTGCCATCCTTTCTCCGTCCAACGACGCTGATGTTCGTTGCTCTGAGCCACTGTAAAGCCCTTTCCCGGTCTAAAATCAAATACCTGTTTTGCCATTATCTTCTATTGTTATATCTATCTCACAGCTTGCTGTCTTGCTGGTCAGCCTCCCATCGTGGCTTGCCACCATGGGGTATTAGGCTACCAACTTTAATACATTCCTGAACAATCGGGCGAGCCCGACCAGCCTGACCTGGGGTCTATCGTAAATGTCCTTGTTAAGCGATATGCCACCTAAACTAAGGGAGAATGAAGTGACCCGTCATCCTGTATCAAAAGCGCAACTGTGAGCGTGACTATGCGTTTATTTGTTACTCATTACCCTCCTTCAGAAAATCTGTGCCGAAACGAATGAAGTACGACTCGACCTTGTCCGCTGTCGTGCGCATCGTTTCATTACCATAAATCGTCAAGCTGAGCGTGTTATCCTTCGGCATACGACCAAGGTATTCCTGCCAACGCTTACGGTCTGCGCCACAGAGATTGTAGTAAGCCCTAAACAGCGCATGTTCCACCTTGGGAGTGTATGCCCATTCTCTGATGGTTGCGCTCATGTCAGCGAATATTTCCTCATAGAGTTCGCGACAAACCATGCGCTGCGATTTTTCCAGCTCAGAGATAGCATCATCATTCATCTGACTCTTTTCATTACCAGTAACAGAACCATCAGCATCGCCACCTTCAGCATCTGTTGGAAATAAGCCAGTCTCTTTAGCTGATGAGTGATCTTTGGCATTCTTCTTGTCCGATTGTTTCAGCAGTTCAATCGTAGCTTCCTCTTTAACCAGTTCCTCCTGAAGCCATCGAAACTTCAATGCCTCGAAGGTAATGGTCATTGTTTTGTATGAATCAGCCCTTGCCAACTGACCGATAGCGGATAATTCACTAAGAAAGTCACGGACAGTAGCCCGTTGCCAAGCCCAGTCACCAGCCAGTTCTGTTACCGTGGTGTCAAATTCACCCAGTAGCTCTGCTGATGCAGCCTTGGGCAATACCGAGAATGGCTTTTTGACCATGGCTCTACTCAGTAGGTCGAAATACGCCTCCAGTCGAGTAAAGCGTCCCTTGGGCTTTTGCTTGAGGAATTCAATCAAGCGTGGAGTGATCACGACATGACTGACCTCATAAGATAAGTTGTTGTTCATCTTCAATTGTTTTGGATGTTAATACTACTTGTTTGCGCTGACCCAAGGGAACCGGGAAGTTATGGTCAACTTGTTTTAATTCAAATGTTGTTTATATAAAGTTTTGTGTTGCTCAATAATAGTTGGCGACAAGTTGCCCCGGTATGGAAGTAAGAGAGAATATCTCATCGGGACTTTCCACCATGTTTCTAATTCCACGAGAGGGATAGAAGATTGATGCTACCAGTAAAATACCGAGTGCTACTGCCATAGAGAAGCAGTGAGGAATAAAGAGCCCAACCAATACCAGTGAACATACTGACACCATCACCTTACGTCTCTTAATAGCGTAGAACACCAACTCAGCCATGGAAAAGCGAATCAGCAGAGCCGTGATCAATAACGGTATAAAAGTATCGATGGCTGATATATGCGTCTGAATCTGTATGAACTGGAACAGGATAAGCAGAAGCATGACCAACTGCACATATAACCTTCTGGCAACATCATGAAAACACATTCTGCTATAAAAGGCATTCATCCACTTGCCATCCTTCTTGTAACAACGCAAAGCTGCCACGAGAATAAGGATAGGGAAAATCAATAGTAAACTATTCCAAATCATCTTTTAATGGTTGTTTATTGGTTCTTAAATTTTTATCATATACTTCTAACTCCAGCTGAACATAGCCCCACGATGCTTCCAAAACGATTGCTTCCACATCTTCGGGAGTTGGTTCCAGGCACCGAATCCGACGGGCAAATCTTGTATCTGCATTACTCAACTTTCGGATGGCACGATCCATTTCATATTCAGAAATGCCTATAACTTGTCCACGAAGCTTGTTTCCTCTCGGCCACTTCACAATCAGATTGAATACCGGATTGGCATACCTTTTCAAAAGTCCACCAGATACAAACAGAAACCAATCATCCCGATAAATACCCTGAACAGTAATCCATGTACGGTAACGGTCAATCAGGATAGCCATCTTCTTCCAAAGCACTCTGTTCATATCAAAAGAAATCTCCCATGACACTGGCCTCAGACTTCTCATAGAGATACTTGCCAATGGTTCGTTTGTTATGAAGCTCCTTCAAAATCTCACCATACATATCGTCCAAAGAATCATAGATGGTCACATAAACCTGTTCACAAAGTCCATCCACATTGGTGGCAGCATTGATCTTGAACATGTGACCATACTTCGGATTAGAATAAGCACAACAGCTCAATCCATATTTCATATCCTCTAACGCTTTGTGATAGTATAACAGAATGAATTCCATCTGGTCTTCCAGATAGTTGAGCATATCCTCAAATTCTATCGGATGAGGCAGCTCATACATCAGAATACCTTCATCCTCATGAACCTCCACATCCTGTAGATTACTCATGGCAAATACATCCGGCACCATCAATGGCGCAGATATCTTGAACAATTCAATTCCATCTTCTATCAACATATATACATTCTGTATTAGTATGATTATTATTACTATACCATTCCGAATAATTGACATAATTGAACTCCTGAGCATTTTTCTGATGAATTACATCGCTTCATCGGTTAAAATCTGTCATCAAAGTCTGTTCATGTCTCAAAGAACAACGCTGCAAAGTTAAGTGCAAAATTCCATCAAAACCAACTCTAACAAATTGTTATAGAGTTATTTAACCTTCATACTCAAAAGTATGGAAACGCTTTTTTTAGTCGTAACTTGCTGATAATTATCGGTTACAATAAGAGGATATTTGCAGATGTTATCCAAACCATTTTAAGCACAATCGAAAAAATTAGCCGTTTAAGCGAAAATAGGACTCGTACAAAAGCAAATAATCTGCTTTGAAATGCCATCCGAAGCTGATATATCTGTCGGCAGAACGATAAGAATGAGGTAAAATTCACTGGATTAAGCAACTTTAGTGCCAAGTATGATTTTCAATGAGAAATATGCCGTAAATTTGCAAGTACAAAATAATACTCTATGTATGGCACGAATAGGATACCTGTGGAATACTCCACACTATAAAAATTACGAGGAAGACAAACAGTGGATGTTGGACAATGGATGTGATCAGATCATTGAAGAACAAAACATCCATGAAAAGCTCCGTCCAGAATGGCAACGACTCATAGAAGCCTTGACCACGAGCGACGAACTTATCGTTGGTAAATTCAGCAATGCCGTGAGAGGATCCAGAGAACTATCCATTCTCCTGGAATTCTGCCGCAAGAACATGGTGCGAGTGATATCCATCCGTGACAGGATAGACTCAACAGGAGAAATGTTCAAAGACACCCGTTCCTCGGATATCCTTAATATGATGGCAACCTTACCACAAGAAGCCTTGGCAATGCGTAGAGCCAACAGCAGTACAAGCAAGCTGAAAAAGCCTATCAAGGCACACACTTCAGCAACCTTGCTTAAACTGGAGCGCAACAAGATGGTGGTTAATATGTACAAAAGTGGCCATACCATCGACGACATTTGGCAACGAAGCGGATTCAAAAGTAGAAGTTCCCTGTTCCGCATCTTGAATGTGGCAGGTGTAGATTTGAATCGAGGCCATACAAAAGGACCATTGAAGAAACGTTCCAACTCAAAAGAAGACGACAATGAAAAGGATTAAGATTACAGTAATCAGGAGAGTGTATCATACAGACCTTTCAGCAAAATACGAGAGCCCTATTGAACATACCTGCGATATGCAAGAAGGACAAACGTTTATATCCATCGATGCTCAGAAGCCGGAGGGTCTTTGCGAGAGTGCCTGGCAATCCATGCAACCCTTCGTAATGACCTTGGCACATGGAGGCGAAAATTTCTATGATGGTTGGATGAAGAATCCTAAGTCTGCTATGATATCCTGTAACGATGGCTTTCGTCCTGTTAGTTTTTACATTGAAACGATAGAAGAATGAGCGCAATAGAAAAGATAATCATTAGCTATGTGATAATCATCAACGTCATTACCTTGATTATGTATGGCATCGACAAATGGAAAGCCAAACATAGCAAATGGCGAATTCCCGAAGCTACTTTGCTTATCATGGCAGGAATTGGTGGAAGTATCGGAGCTTTAAGTGGTATGTATCTTTTTCACCATAAAACGATGCATAAGAAATTCTACATCGGTGTTCCGACAATGTTACTGCTACAAATAAGTATAACGATTTATATACTAACATTATGACAATAGAAGAATTCAAAGAATACATATGTATCAATGGACGTGTTGAAGGAGGTTCCGAAGCACACCTGCTGATGCATTCCATGTCACAAGACGCTTTACGCATCACCATGGAAATCAATAACAAATACCATACTCACGAGGAACTTTTGGCTCTTATGTCTGAGCTGACTGGTACAGAGATAGATGAATCATTCGGTATGTTTCCTCCATTCACAACAGACTGCGGAAAGAATATGACATTTGGCAAGAATGTCTTTATCAATGCAGGATGTAAGTTCCAAGACCAAGGTGGAATTACAATTGGGGATGGAGTTCTTATCGGTCATAACGTGGTATTGGCTACCATCAATCATGATGAGCGACCATCACATCGTGGAAGCATGACTTTCAAACCTATCGTTATAGGTAATAGTGTTTGGATTGGAGCGAATGCTGTAATTACTCAAGGGGTAACTATTGGTGATGGTGCTATCGTTGCAGCCGGAGCAGTAGTAACACGTGATGTTGAGCCTATGACTGTCGTGGGTGGTGTTCCTGCCAAGTTCATCAAGAATATTCAGGAGGATTAGCAAATGACCTCCAAAGAATCAGCACTACTCGCACAGATGCAAGACCTTGGCTATAGCAACGGCATGATAGTTACAGCCATGCGTATTCTTGTCCAGTCAAAGGCTGCTCAAGATGATGCACTACTCTATCTTTATGATGAGCAAGCATCAGAAAGTCAGTTTATCGACTATATCGCTTCACTATGTGCAGGTACAAATCAAATTGAATTACCCTAAAATCAAAGACTTATGAAATTTGGAATGAGAACGCCATCGCTCAAAAAGAGTATAAGCGCACATACAACAGGCAGGCTGAACAGAGCCGTCAAGAAAGCCATTATCCCAGGATATGGAAGAAAGGGAATGGGAATATTGCATCCCAAGAAGGCTCTGTATAATCAAGTCTATAGAAGAACCACCTTCAGTATCTTCGACTTGGCTAAAGCTGCCTCAGGTAATAAAAGAGGAAGTGCCGGCAATAGCGGATGTTGCTTGACGCTTATGTTCTGGGTCATTATAGCAAGTCTGACTTTCCTTATATATTAAGCACGTACTCATTATGAATATTGAAGACGCAAGAAGCTATGCACTAAGCCTCGATTGTACCACAGAGGATTTGTTTGCCGAGAACTGGTTATCCTACCGAGTAATGGGCAAATGGTTCATGTTGTTGCAACTCGATGCACCCGAACCAAGAGTGGCGATTAAACTACCGCCTGAAGATGGGCAAATGCTTAGAGAGCACCATGAAGGAGTAACGGCTGCCTATCACATGAATAAGGTTCATTGGAATGACTTGTATCTGCAAAAGTTGCCAAATGAATTGATAAAAGAGCAAATATTGAATTCTTATCATACAGTTGTTAAACACTTGCCCAAAGTTTTAAGACAAGAAATCGAAAATCAGCAAAAAAATCATGATTAATCCAGTTGCCATCCGTCTTTTGAACCAGCAGCTCATCAGTCCGCAGTTCAATAATCCCACAGAAATTGTATCTCATTTGGGTGCCATGCAAGCCCAAGAGTATCGCATGATACGGTGGGCAGTGGCAATGCGTACTCGTAAACCATCCCTAAAAGCTTTCAAGGATGCTTATGACAATGGAAGAATCATTCGTATGCATTTGATGAGAGGCACGTGGCAACTAGTTTCAGCAGAAGACTATTGGTCCTTGCTAGAAGTTTGTGCACCGAAGGCAATAGCTGTTACGAAGGGATGGATGAGTAGTAGCAAGACCACCATCACTGATGAGGAATTCATAAGAGTGAGGGAGATACTTGCGCAAACAGCTTCGGACAAAGTAAGTGCAACCAAGGATGATTTCATTCAGGCATTGGCGAAAAAAGAGATTATACTAGATGAACATAGATTGTCTTACCATATTCGTATGGCAGAGATGTCTGGAACAATTTGTAGCGGAGAGCTACTGCCAATGAAGGCTACCTATGCTCTTACTGCTAATAAGGTGCAGCCTTCTGGAACAATTGATAGGGATGAGGCTTTGATGAATTTTACGAGAAAATACTTCCAAAGTCGTCAGCCTGCAACATTGGAGGATTTTGTATGGTGGTCAGGACTTAATGTGAGCGATTGTCGAAGAGGAATAGAACTACTGGGTGATACCATTCACGTTGAAAGATGGGAGGGAAGAGACTTCTACCTAACTAAAGATTGTCGCACTAGAGGATTTAGGAAGGGTAGTTATTTATTGATTCCTCCATACGATGAATATTTGATTAGCTATAAGAGCCGTGACATTGTTCTATCTCCAGAATACCGACATAAGGCTCATAACAACAATGGAATTTTCCAACCTATAATAGCCAAGGATGGAATTGTTTGTGGTAACTGGAGTCCTTTTAAAGATCAATGCCAATCAGAGTTTTTTATTGGAGATCTCCCTGAGGACGTCTTGAAAGAATGGGATATCTATAAGAAATATAAAACTAGATAAGCCGCAGGCTCAATAATATATTAGAAGCTGTTACACTAATTTCTTAATATACATTTAGAGAATTTTTATCAAATATTACATGCTTGTAATAAAGGTAACTAAAAAAAACAAATAATCCAAAAGTATTAATCATTGATTATTCTTTTGGATTATTTATTTGCTAATGATATCATTTCCAGGGAATACAGCAGCTTCCTCCAAAAAGATTAGTCTAAATCTTGTGTCAGAATATCATTGTATTGCGGATGTAGTTTGTACCATATCTTTGCGTATGGACAAACAGGATTGATTTTCAAAGTGCATATAATCAATTTCGTGATGTCAACCAAATGGTTACTATATTTAACACATAAAAATAGAGGTTGGTCGTTATTATGTACATTGACTTAAAGCAAATTAGCTCAATACTGAACAGAAAATAAGCTTTATGCTCATTTTCTGAACAATATTGAACTATCATCTCAATCTTTTACATTCAAACAAAAATGAAAGTGTATTTGAGTAAGAAGTTCACTCTCAAATTTTGTCAATCTTCTATTCTATGATAGATATTTCTGCTCTAACTTCTCCAACAGTGCATGAATTTCTTGATGTTTGTATTCTCCTGTTACGTTTTTTTCATGCTCTTCAAACTTTTCAAGAAGCTCTCTTTGTGTTTCTTCCGGTAATCGCATATCACCCATAATGAACAAAACATTGTTTTCTTTTTCGATGTGATTGCTCATCAATACGATGTATGACTCCGCAGCCTGGGCAAAAGACTGCAAGTCGACATTGGCACCGAATGCACTTTCACGCATCTGTTTTATGTTGCTTCTGCCTAAGTCATGTTCGTTGAGCATTACACCAATCGGGCCACCTTCCTTCGGAATACCAGCTTGTTCAAGTGCGGGGAAATAGAAACCTTCTTCTTTCCCATGGTGACATTTATCCGCGAATTCACTTAGAAAACCAACAATATCTTGTAAATCAGATACATCCACCTGCTCGTTCTGCTTGATTAGGCGGACTACTTGATCGAGTACATGAAGCGTTACTTTTATCAGTTCATGCTCGTTTCTTAAATCTTCACTTGCTTTCATGTTATTTTTTTATTTAATGCAACGAGTACCGGTCTTTCGGACTCGTTGCACGATCTGTTTATTATTCAGAAAACTTGATCACTTCAGCGGGGCAACTATCTGCTGCTTCCCTTATTTGATCTGTGAATTTTGGATAATCCACTCCTTCATTGACATAAGCGATGTCTTCAACTCTAAACACATCTGGACAAGCCGCTTCACATGCGCCGCAAGCAATGCAGCCATCCAATATCCATACTTTCTTAATATCCATATTCTTTAATTTTTAATGATTATTTTTTAGATTCAACGTTTTTCTCTTCATTTTATGCTACTTCTATTGATGCAAAACATTTTGATGAAAGAGCTTTTAGTGTACGGCACCGTGTCCACCTTCGTGTTCATCTTCGCCTTCTGCAAATTTGAAGAACTTGACATAGGCTTCGATGTACTCTCGTCCAGCTTTAACATCATTGAAATTGAAATTCTTTAATGCCATGGCCTTGTTGAAACGATCAGTCAACTCGGCACGATCTTTTTGTGGTACCAGTGCTTTCACCGGTGTCAGGTTACCTGTGGCAATGGCTTTGTCGGCTGCTGCAATCTTGGGATCAATAGGCGTGCCTACTGGTTTAACGCCAGTGAAGGGAACACCTTCGCCTGCGCGGTGGATGCGAACAAGTATGTCAAAGAATGATTTGTCGGCGAGCTGTTGAGCCTCAGGACTTAAAACACGTACTTTCATAGTCTGATTGAAAGCATCTTTGATCTCTGCTTCATCGGTTTCTGGAACCCATTTCAATACGATGTTCACATTGTTTTCCTGAATTGCTTTCTGGGCATCTTTAACCAAAGGACCTTCCATCGTATCACAGTGTGCAAAGGCCGTATTCGGTGCAAGCGCTAATAAAATGATTACCATGAATAGGTAAACTTTCTTCCATCCTTTTCCTTGATTTCTTGTTGAGTTGTTCGTAACAACTGCTATTTCTTGTTTTTTCATCTTTATAGTGTTTAATGAGTTTATTAATATTTCGAATGCTTACAATAGGCTGACCAGCTTCTTTCCATATTCTACGCATTTCTCCAGCATATCGTCACTAGGCTCCCAGTTGTTTGAAAGAGGTTCAAGCACGACGTCAAAGCCTGCTTCACGCAACGACTTGTCAATATGTTTGGAGGCCTGGTCGTTCCAACCATATGTACCAAAGGCTGCTGCTTTCTTGTTGACAAACTTCAGCCCTTTGATCATCTCCAACAATCCCGTGGTGGCATACATCGCGCCGTTGTTGACCGTAGGCGAGCCCATCAGGATGGCTTTTGACCTGAACACCTCTGTCAGGATATCGTTCTTGTCCATCTTGCCGGCGTTATAGAGTTTAACCGCGATTGACTTATCGCCCTGCATGATTCCATTTGCAATATTCTCGGCAATGATGCGCGTTCCGTTGTACATCGTGTCGTAGATCAGAGTGATTTGATTTTCCTGATAGTTGTCTGCCCATTCAGCATACTTCTGGACAATCTGCAGAGGATTCTCGCGCCATACCACACCATGACTAGTACAGATATAATCGATAGGCAGATTCAGCTTGACGACTTCCTCAATTTTCTTTGTGACAAACTTGTTGAACGGCGTCAGAATGTTGGCGTAGTACTTGATGGCTTCCTGTTGAAGTTCTGCCTGATCTACCAAATCGTTGAACAACATGCTGGAACAGAAATGCTGACCGAACGCGTCGTTGCTGAACAGGATGTTGTCACCGCTCATGTAACTGAACATCGTATCTGGCCAGTGCAGCATGGGAGCAGGAATGAAGGTGAATTCCTTGCCGTTGCCTATAGAGAGCTTGTCTCCGGCTTTTACCGTTACAAAATTCCATTCCTGATGATAATGTCCCTTGATCGACTTCACGGCATTCTCCGTGCAATAGATTGGGGTATTCGGAATGAGTTTCATCAGTTCGGGAAGCGCACCGCTATGATCAGGCTCTGCATGATTCATGATGATGTAGTCAATCTTGTTGAGATCGATGACTTTCGCCAAGTTTGCCACATATTCCTTGGCAAACGGAACAAAAACGGTATCGATCAACACATTTTTTTCTTCCTGAACGAGATAGGAATTATATGATGAACCTCTCTTCGTAGAATATTCGTTGCCGTGGAATTGTCTCAACTCCCAGTCATTTATACCTACCCAGCTTACAGTGTTTGTGACATTCTTTTTCATATCCTTATGTATTATTTGTTTATTTATTATCTGTCTATTACTTGCTTGATTGTCTGACTATTCAGCTAAAGCTATAGCTTTGGGGAACAGGATGTTGTTTTCGATGTGTACGTGAGTATGCAAGTCGTCTTCAAACTCCTCGAGCATCTTATATGTTACACGGTAGGTGTTGCATCCGTCATCCGGTACGAGATAGTTCCTGCTGATAACCTTGATCTTGTCCATCGTACCGCCGACCAGCTCGTGCTCTTCCATCATCTGCGAATATTGGGTGTTGATGATTCGTTTTGCATCCGCGGCATCTTCACTTGAAAGAGCCTTGATGGCCGGGAAGAATACGTTCTCTTCCTGATGTTGATGAATGGGGAGTTCAGCATTGATCAATGCAAACAGCTTCGCAATCTCTTTCAACTCGGGATGATTGGAGCCGTGAACCCTGACAATCTTGTCGAGGTAGGCTGTCAGTTCGGGCAACACCCTGTACACCTTGTTGTGGAATTCGTTGATAATGTAATCGCATAGGAAACCGGGATTCCAGTCCTTGTAGTTCAACTGGCGGTTTGTTTCCACCTCATCCAGATGGATGAGTTTCAATTCCAGCTCCGCAATGTCCAGCTTCTTCTCGCTGGCTGCCTGCTCCAGACTCTGATTTCCGCCGCAACAGTAATCAATGCCGTATTTCTTAAAGACCTCTGCTGCTCTGTAGTCATCCGTGACAATGTCACCGACATTCATGTTCTTTAAATTTTTCATAATACCTATCTTTTGATATTTAACTTTGTTCGTGATGTTTCTTTACCAATTCTGCTCATTTAAAAAGAATGTTAATTTTTAATCTTATTCGTTTTATTTGTTTATTTTTGTTCGGCAAAGATATCCTATCGCTCAAGTTAAAACCGTAACCCAGGTGACACTTTCTGAAATATAATATTATTTAACGTTCAAACGATTTTAAACGTGTCGGTGAATTCAACAAGCAAGTGCAAATTTAGGGAATTATTTCATAAAAGCATTGTGTGGGTGAATTGAAATTTAATTTTTCTCTTGGTCTCATGTTAATCTTGTGCATGATTTTTGTTATTTGCTGATGTGAATATTGTGCGAATGAACTCGATTTTGGTATATATTGCCGTATCAGTCCATTCTCGTTTTCGATAGCCCCTTTCTGCCACGAGGAATACGGATCGGCAAAATATATTTTCGTATCAAGTGCCTTGCTTATCATCTCATGACATGCGAACTCCGTACCGTTATCGGTAGTTATTGTTTTGATGTATGCTTTGTACGGCATCAGCATCCTGACTACCGTCTTTGCCAGTGCCTTGGCATTCTTCCCCTTGTCGAGTTTTCTCATAAACAGCATGTTGGTACTCCGCTCGATGATGGTAACGATTGCCCCATGTCCGCCTTTTCCAATGATGGTATCCATCTCGAAGTCTCCGAACCGTTTGCCGTCAGCCTCCATGGGGCGCTCGGCTATGCTTGTCCTGTTTGGGATTTGTATAGGCTTCCCTGCTATAGCTCGTTTTCTGTGCTTTAGGCGGTGTCGGCAGTGCTTGTACAGCTCTCCTCCGTTCTCCCTGTCTTTGCGTATATACTTGTAGATGGTTTCATGGGATATGTACACTCCCTCAAGTGCTAAACTTCCCGAAATCTGCTTTGGAGACCACTGGTCGGTAACCAGTAAATAGACGGCACGCATCATGGTTTCCGTACTTATTGTACGATTGCCGGGATGGCGGTGCCTATGATAATCGGCATTGCGCTGAGCCGTCTCGTAATTGTAGCAGCCCCGCTTTCCACTATTACGTCTTAGTTCACGAGATATGGTCGAAGGGGACACTTTTAGTGCCTCTGCTATCTTATTTTGCTTCATTCCGTGTTGGAGTAAGATAGAAATTGTGTACCTTTGCTCCGAAGTCAATTGATTATATGTCATATTAGCAATGCAAAATTAATTGATTTTGGGGAGACGGCGGTCTCCCTGTTTTTTTTAACGTGAGTTCGACGAATTTAGAATAAGGAGAGTTGCCTGTCCATAGTCCTTTGTAGATTGATGCATGGTTTCTTGGGAAAGCAACAGTAAGCGGCCAGTGCCCCTAAAATGTTCACGATGAAATTATCAAAGCACCTGTGTCTGGAGTGCTCCACCTGTGCAATATTCTTAAGTTCATCATTGACAGTTTCAATAATGGCTCTTTTCCTTAGCAGCAGCTTGTCAGAGACAGACATTAAAGCTCCTTTCATATTGCTCTTAAGCTTCGTAATGAGCTGTATGCCGTCAACGAACAGTCTTTCAAACAGGTTCCTGCTGATATAGCCTCTGTCACCAACAAGCTTGCCGAATATATATTCCACAAAGGCTTTGTATTCCAAAGGCTTACGGTCATCGACATCCCCAGGGGTAATCATGAAGTTCAGGAGCTCGCCTTTCTCATTGCAAATCAGATGGAGCTTGAAACCAAAGAACCAGCCCATGGAACATTTACCACGCATGGCGATGCCCTTGAATGTCTTGTGGATGTGTATTCTTTGGTTGCGGCAAACACGCAAGGGGGTGCTGTCCACAAAACTTATTCCCGTACATTTACCCAGTAAAACCTTTTTAATAAACAAGGCAAGTGGTATGGCTATTTCTTTTTCAAGCTCTACGAAACGGTTATAGGAAACCACTTGAGGAAACAGATGCCCCACATGCTTGCATACTTTCTCCAGATAGAAATGTTTCAGGCAACGATAACCAGAATCATGGAAAAGGATCATGATGAGCATTATCTCAGCTTTTGACATTGTGCCTTTCCGATGATATTTCCGCTTTTTATTGCTCTTGAGCGTGTATTTTATCATCATGGCATCAAAAAACTTGCAGAAATCATCTGCAATACAAAATATTTCAGTAACTTTGTCCTCGGTGATCATAGCGAATTTTGTTTGTATTCCTTTGTCTTTCAACACTATAAAGGTACAACTTTTTTCGCTGATCACCAACTTTTTAAGTAATTATAATTCGTCGAACTCACGTTAATATATTGAATTTCAATATATAAAGAAAAGAAAAACCGATTAGCACTTGGTCAAACCAATTGATTTGTTTAAATTTGCACATTGTAAATCAAGGGTAACTAGATTACAAACAATTTTTTGATTCGTATTCTAAAAACAACAATTATGGTAAGCAAGAAAGGAGCCGCTCTTAGTTCTATTTTGGCAGCAGTGTTTTTAACCACTATGAAATTTGTGGTAGGAATCCTCACTGCCAGTTTGGGTATAATCTCAGAAGCTCTGCACTCGTTACTTGATATGCTTGCGGCATTGATAACATTCGTAGCTGTTAGCTTATCTGATCGACCAGCAGACAAGGAACATCAATATGGTCATGGGAAGATTGAGAATCTTTCTGCATTCTTTGAATCAATACTTTTAGTAATCACCTGTATCTGGATTATCTATGAAGCTATTAGCCGATTAGTTTCTGGAAACACGGAAATAAAAGTTACTATATGGAGTTATATTGTTGTGATTATTGCCATGGCCATTGATCTTGGTCGTTCTCGTGTGCTTTTCCGTGCAGCCAAGGAACATAACAGTCAGGCCCTCGAAGCTGATGCTATCCACTTTTCAACAGATATCTTAAGCTCAGCCGTTGTGTTGTTAGGATTGATTTGTGCCGACTTTGGTTATTACACAGCTGACGCTATATCTGCCATTGGTGTAGCTATCATCGTTTTGACTATTTCTTATAGGCTAGGTAAGAGGGCTATTGACGTCCTCCTTGATAAAGTTCCAAAAGGCTTAACCGAAAAAATCGAATCCAAATTACAGGCTAATAAAGATATTGTATACCATCATAATCTAAAGGTTCGTGTAGCTGGTGCAGATACATTTGTTGAAGTGAATGTACATATTCGCCCTAATACTGACTTTGAAACCGCACATAAGATTTGTAGCGAGATCGAGAAAGATATCGCCACTTCAATTCCAAGATGTATAACGATAGTACATCCTGAACCTGAAGAAAATGCATAAGATCTGATTAAAAGACGGAACGATGACTAAAGTATTATTGATTAACGGTAGCCCTATCAAGGAGGGTAATACGTTCATAGCACTATCGGAGGTAGCTAAAACGCTGGAGCAGGAAGGTATCGAGACAGAGATTTTACAGCTGGGAAATAAGCCAGTTCGTGGTTGCATAGCCTGCCAAACATGCAAGAAGAAAGACAATGGATTGTGCACGTTTGACGATGACGTATGTAATAAGCTATGTAAAAAAGCTGCTGAGGCAGATGCTTTCGTTTTTGGAAGTCCTGTCTATTGGGGCCAGCCCAATGGTGCCCTACTTGCCGTGATACAACGTGCGCTTTATGCTGACGGCAAGGATTTTTCTTACAAGCCTTTTGCCAATGTTGCTGTTTGCAGACGTGGTGGCGCAACAGCTGCTTTCAGTACAATGAACATGGCATTCCAAATGCTGAACATGCCCCAAGTGACAAGCCAATATTGGAATGTAGTTTATGGTCGCACCCCAGGTGAGGCTTCGCAAGATATCGAAGGCTTGCAAACTATGAGGACATTGGCTTACAACATGTCCTGGATGCTAAGTAAAATCAAAACAACAAATACGCCCGCTCGTCCCAAAAGTGAAACTTGGTCTCCCATGAACTTTATTCGTTGACTCTAAATAATGAGATATTTCTTCTAAAGGCTAAGAAATTTACGTCCCTTTCGATAATTACTTTTTTCTTATTTTATTAGCAGACTCGCTATAGAAAGAGAGAACGTCTCTCTTTTTTGAAAAAACTCTCTTAGGTACCCTATGATGCTTAAGAGATATATGTATGTTGCTATATAAATGTTTACTTCTTCGATTGACATTGTGCCAAATCGTTTCTAAATCATATAGATTTTTTTGTTACAAAACAAAAGGGTTTATAAATGCAAGTAATTATATATCAACAATATACTATGATTATTGAGGTAATAAAACTTCTTTAAAACAATAATAATTTCACCAGAATATTATCATTTTATTGCAACATTTTCTTCATTTTATAAGTCTAACTATAAAACATATCAAAAAAAAATATAAAGTTCGAAAATTTAAGATGAAGAAAATATAATACTCCCCAAAATTTAGACACCCGCATTGTTATACGAAAAAGAAAGTTTATCTTTGCGGCAAAATCAGATTAAAGTAATGGGAAGAATGAGCAAATTCACACCTGCCTTCAAGGCGAAAGTGGCAATTGAAGCCATTAAAGAGAACTCGACGATAGAATCGTTGGCAAAGCGTTATGAGTTATCTCCTTCAAAGATCACGGAATGGAAAGACGAGTTTCTAAAGAATGCATCTCAGGCATTTGAAAAACCGTCAGACAGCAAACGTGATCTGAAGAAAGTCAAACAAGAAAACGACCGTTTGTTGCATAAGATTGGTCAGTTGAGCATTGACTGTGATTTTTTTGCAAAAGCCTGCGAGGATGCCGGACTCAAAGTGAGATAGCGGATCTGGAGAATCTGCGCCCCGCAGGCATGAGTCGGAAGAAGTTCTGCAAGTATATGGAGTTCAACCGCAGCACTTTGTATTACAGTCCCAAGGGCGAATCAGCAGAAAACCTGGATATCATGGAGGAAATGGATAAATACTACATAAATCATCCGACAGCAGGAGTATTGACAATGGTGAACATGCTAGTACTGAAGGGAATATCCGCGAATCCGAAACGTATACGTCGCCTTATGCGTAAGATGAACTTGCAGACCATCTATCCACAGAAATGCTTATCCAAGGGCGGTAGGCCTAAGTTCTTTCATCCTTATCTCTTGCGTGGCTTAAATATAGATCATCCTAATCAGGTATGGAGTACCGATATATCCTATATTCCCATGAAGGGTGGATTTATGTATCTCTACGCTGTCATTGATGTTCACAGCCGTTTCATCGTTGGATGGAGGCTGAGTAACACTCTGTCTGCCAACAACTGCTATGAGCTAATAGAGGATTGTATCAGAGTCTATGGCGCTCCGGAGATTATCAACTCTGATCAAGGCGTTCAGTACACCACCAAGAGGTGGGAGGATTTACTGCACGACCATCATATCCAGATCAGCATGGACGGACGTGGACGTTGTAAAGACAATATCTGGATAGCCTTAATTCCGCAGACAGTTTACTTGCCTAGTTTAAATCAATGTTGAGAAGTTATTTTAGCCTGTTTTAAGCGACAAAACGATTTTTGACACCACCTGATACTTAATCGTTCATTATCAAGTATAAAATCCCCCACCCAAATGAATGGGAACAATATAAAACCCTCAAAATTTCAATACTACTCTAAAAATATGTCTGAGTAGTATTTCTTCATAGTATAAATGTTCAATATGTACTGCCGGCCCGTCTTTATCCACTTTGCAGGAACACATACAAAGTGGAGCATAAAACGTTTCAGCCGACTTGTCTTATTCAGTGGTTTGATTTTTTCACACAATACTTCCAATAAGTAAAGATAGAAGTTCTTCAGCATAGCCGTGACAATCATAAACACAGTATTCTCAGCAAGAAAAGAGAAAGGAAGGTGTGCCCATCCGAAATCATTATTTTGGATATCGAAGTTCTTTTCGCTCTCACCACGCTTGTTATAGAATACGATGATATCTGTTTCTGAAGACTTCCAGTCGTTGGTGATAATACAACGATAGACGTAGACTGTACCAAACATATCTTCTACGATAGTGCCGTCGCTATCCTTCTTTGGCGTGCGTTGAACGACAAGTCTGTAGCTCTTTCCTTCAATGAAATCAGGAACAGTCATAGACATGAGCCCGCATCTTTCATTTCCAATCTCTGCATTTTCCCAGGACTCATGATTGCGGAAATCTTCATATCTGTCACTGCAGTTGCTCGCACGAATATAGAACAGTTCACAGTATTGCTCAACGGTTTGAATGATTTCTTTAGAGTACGACCCGCAGTCTGCACGGAATCTGTTGATGGTAACTCCGAGTATTTCAACCAAACGTGACATGATTCTGCGGAGTGTGTCTGCCTGATGGAACTTTACGTTGGTATTGCCATCGCGGTTCTCGCCTCCAACAAAGATTCCACCTACTGTTGCCCATCCGGGGAAATAGCCATAATCCCCCTTGTATGAGTATTTGGAATCATACTTGTGGGCAGGAATGAACTGATGGTCAAAATCAAGGTCGATACTACTCCCAACTTTTATCAATCCCAGTTTCTTAATCATTTCCAGAAGAAGTCCGTTAAGCTTTTCTGCTGTATTGAATTTGTATGTAGCTCCCGATTGCCCGCATTTGCAATTTTCATTCTTTACAGCCAATTCTTTCAATCCACGCCCCACTGTGTCAGCGCTGGGAATATCGGTATTTGGGCGTTTGGAAAACTGAGGCAACAGAGTATTGATGTCTTCAAGGCAATTGCTACCGCACAAATAGCTGTAAAACACCGTCGAAATGATGTCGCTATACGGGTAAGCCTTACCATTCAATCCTCTTGTGCCGAGGCTTGAATCTATTAGTTTTTCCAGTCCAAGACGAGAAAAAATGTCCATTACATGAAATATTCCACCAAAAGAGGTGATGTTTTCAGATTTTATTGCTACTTTTGCCATGTCAGAACAATTTTGTATATTAGGGGTTCGTAGCACTAAGGTAGGTGATTTTCTGATATAGCCAAGTGTTTGTAGACTTTTGTTTACCAGACACTTGCGCTTTTTATAAATAATAACGCTGCGGAATTAAGGTAAAAAAGACAAAAATATTTGATAGTTTGATTTTATTGTTTATATTTGTGCTGAACAAAGAAAAAACCTTGTCATGTACAAGGTCGGAACAAGGTAAGACCGAGACGACTGCCTCCTCTTTCTTGTTCTGAATTAATTGAAGTTAAACCCTGTCTAAAAATGGGGAGTACTATATTTCTTAATCTAATTAAAAACTAAGCCTATGTTTTCATTAACACATTTACATCCCATGTTGGTCCATTTCCCTATCGCATTGATAATGGTAGGGTTCTTGGCGGAACTGATTTATCTGTTTTATAAAAAGGAGGTTTGTCTGACGAAGGTTGGATTTTATCTATTAATTTTGGGGACATTAGCTGCATGTGCGGCTGTACTTTCAGGTTTCTTGTTTACGGATAACATGGCAGGGGCCGCCGGTCAGATTAAGGAAACTCATGAACTTTGTGCCCTTTTGACTGTTATTTTTGCACTCGTCACTTCGGCAATCCGTATTTATCTTATGTTGCAAAAAACGGAAAAGCCTGGACTGAACAAGTTAGCTTTTGTATTTTATGTGATTACAGCAATAGCAGTTTCTGCGACGGGATTCTTTGGCGGAAATCTAGTTTATAATTACATGATGCCACTTTAGTTGAAAAGAGTTTTATAATTATAATTTAAAAAGTTTGTCATGAAAAAGTATTTGTTTCTAGCACTTGGAATGATTTTAGCATTAGCAAGTTGCACAACTAAACCAACCAAAACGGTTGACAATTTAAAGGCAGCAATAAAAGGTGAACTGACGGCCACTGCCAAATATGCAGCCTTCGCTCAGAAAGCTACAGAAGAAAAGCATGATGCGGTGGCTAAGCTGTTCGAAGCTGCTTCTAAGGCGGAGTCTATCCATGCAGCTAACCATACTAAAGTGTTGGAAGGTCTGGGTGAAAAGATGGATGAGGTCAAACCAGAATTCGAGGTTAAGACCACTGCTGAGAATCTTAAGGCTGCCATAGAAGGTGAGACTTATGAAGATACTCAGATGTATCCCAAATTCATCGAAGAAGCAAAGAAGGAGAATGTGGATAAGGCTGTGAAATCATTTACATGGGCTCGAGATACAGAAAAGAAACACGCAGACTTCTATAAAAAAGCATTAGCTGCCCTAGAGGGAAATACGGAAAATACATTGCCAACTGCATATCTCGTTTGTCCGGTGTGTGGCAATACTTATGATGCTGCCACTGTGGATGCCAAGTGTGCTTTCTGCGGTACACCAAAGGAAAAATTTGAAAAGATTTAGAATTTCTAGGTGTCGAAGGACGCCCTGAAATCCGTTCAAAACGTGCGTCCCTATTCATGTCTATTGACGTGTTAGGGGTGCATCTTCATTATGCATGGTTACTACATTCGTGCTTTTCAGACATCTCCTTTACAACTTCCGTCACAGCGCATTTGAGATTTTTGGCAGCAAAGCTCGGATTTTTTTAATATGCATTGCTCGTTGAATGTTCCGCATCTTGGGGACTGCTCGCCCCCAAACCCCTCGGTGTTTTCAGGTATAGATTATTAAGCTATACCACACCCAGAAATTGCACTTCTATCTTGAAGTTGCGGTCATCAGATGGATTAGAAGTTATCAGCATCCTCATTAAACAACAACATGGTCATGAACGAATCAAAATTAGTAGCCTGCCCTTTATTCAAAGGCATGAGCAAGGAAGAGCACGATGCTTTTCTGGAACGAAACATCAATGGAAGGGTTAAATTCGAAAAAGGCGAAACAGTTGTTCGACAGGGAGATACCATCAAGGCGATGTATCTGCTGATTGACGGTGTCGTGCGCACGCAAATGATCACAAGAGAAGGAAACATCTTAGAGATTGACTTGCTGGAAGCGGTCATCCCGCTGGCCTCTGCATTCATGTATGCCAGCAATCACACCTATCCGGTAGATGTGATCTGCATGGAACCCTGCACGTTCTTGAAGATTTCCAAATCTGCATGGTTGGAAGAAATGGTGAATAACGAGAAGCTGCTGATGAATTTCTTGACGCTGAACTCTGACATGACAGTCTTTCTATCGAAGAAGATCCAGATGATCTCCCTGAAGAGCCTGAGACACAAGCTCTGTGTCTTCCTGTTGGAGAAGACCACACCCGAGAAGAACTACTTCATCTTAAAGCGCTCGAGAACACAGTTGGCCGAATACTTTGGCGTTCAGCGTCCTTCGCTAGCGCGGACATTCAAAGAACTAGAAGATGAAAATGTCATCAAGACAGATGGACGTGTGGTCACTGTCCTCCAAAGAGGCAAACTATACAAGATGTAGTTGTTTGCTTAAATGTCCATTGGAGAAAGGAATATTCCGCGATGCGACGAAAACCTACAATAAAAACAAACACCTCATAGAGATAAACCCAAAAGGCAAGATTCTCAATGAGGTGTTTAATGTATAGTCGAATGATTTATCAAGAAAAGAAGCAAAAGGAATAGTACGAGGAAACATCGGAATCATGCAAAAGTGCTGCTCCAAACAAGTCAGAATGTTCTCGTCGTTGCAACTAGAGTTCTTTTAAGCATGAATGCCAATCAGAGTTTTTATTGGAGATCACCCTGAGGACGTCTTGAAAGAATGGGATATCTATAAGAAATATAAAACTAGATAAGCCGCAGGCTCAATAATATATTAACGTGAGTTTGGTCTTGCAAACTTAATTGAGACAAAAAGTTAAGCGACATTTTTAATTGATTCTTTTTTAAGATTATACTGATTCCAAAATTCATCAATGGTTAAGTTACCCAATGCTGAGAATCTCCTTTTATGATTATACCAGGATTCAATATATTCAAATACCTGCAAGCGCATTTGCTCTCTTGTTTTGAGTTTGGTACCATAGACCAATTCAGATTTGAAAGTTTTGAAAAAACTTTCAGCCACAGCATTATCCCAACAATTTCCCTTTCCACTCATACTTTGTTCCAGCTTCAAGGATTTCAAAAGGTTGACAGTCTGTTTGCAGGCATACTGGATACCCCGGTCAGAATGGAATATCATTCCTTCTGCAAAAGGTCTGTTCCTATTGGCCATCCTTATGGTCGGGACTACGGTATGGGAGGCATTCATATGATCGCTTATGGACCACCCGATCAGTTTGCGATCAAAAAGATCCAGCACACAGGTCAGATAAAGAAACACATCCCGACATGGAATATAGGTCAGGTCAGAGACACATGCTTTCACAGGCTCATTCTGATTAAACCTGCGATTCAGCAGATTTGGTGCAACCTTATAGTTGTGAGAGGCATCCGTCGTCACTTTGAATCGTCTCGAGAGTTTGCTGCGCAAGCCCATTTCCCTCATATGGCATGCTACGGTGGTTCTCGAGACGGGAGTTCCGGATACCTGCAAATCCTTCGCCAGCCGGGGGCTTCCATTGCGTCCCTTGGCAGCAAAATAGGCATCCCTGATCTTTTCGTCCAGCTCCATATACTTACGCTTACGCGCGCCCTCCGGATCTTTAAGCCAGCGGTAATAACTGCTCCTGGGCACTTTCAGTACTTTACACATCACCTCGATCGTCCATTGTTTCGAGTTGTATTCCTTTATAAAGAGATAGATCAACGATCTCTCTTGGAGATGATGCTCAAAGCTTTTTTTAATATGTCCCGCTCCGTTTCAGCTTCACCCAGACGTTTTTCCAGTTCAGCAATCCTTTTGGTGTCCTCACTTAATGACTGGACTCCGTGTCCGGGAAAACTGGCTTCACCTTTCTGCTGGTATTCTTTCCGCCAACGATATAGAAGAAAGGGGGCAATACCCAATTCCTGTGCAAGCTCGGAAACATTCTTGCGTTCTAAACTGAGTTTGACCGCATTCTCTTTGAATGCCTTGTCAAAATGGGTCCTTTGTTTTCTCATATTACACAAAAATAAGCTTTTATGCTTAACTCTGTGTCCCGGCTAAGTTAGTAATTCCACCCGATGATGTCCGCCAACTGAGGTCGGTAGGAATAGTTTCTACACTTCCGTCGGCGTAGGTGATACGCAAGTCCAGACAGAAAGCGGGACGGTTGCGCCAGGGGGCACGGTCGAAGTCCCACACAGCTTTGGACTGATGGTTGTACCATCCGTTGCCCAATAGCACGCCAATGGCGTTGTCGCCATTTCGTAATTGCGAAGTCACATCATAGACCACATACAGGTTACGGCGGTCAAAGCGGGTATAAAGAGGGTCAAGACGGTGGTTCCCTATCTTCTCTCCGTTGATGTAGAGTTCATACAATCCGGCGGCGGCAATGTAGGCACGCGCCGACTTTATCTCTTTGCCTGCCTCGAATTTCTTACGGAAATAAGGTGCAGGCTCGTGATGAATATCCTTGCCATCACCAATCCAAGCTACCTGCCAATGCTGCATCCCCATCATACCCATTTCAAAACAAGAGATGGAAGAAGCAATTTCCTTATGTTCCATGTCACCGCAGATTACCTTCCAGTAATATTTAGTGAAAGGTCGCAGTTCCTTGCCTGCATAGGTCACAAGCAGATTACGGGAAGTGTTCCTGCCACTATCCCACATCCTGCCACAGCCGTTGACCACGTTCAGCGAGTCTTCGTCTACTACAATCTGCCAGGAAGTCTGCACAGCTGCCTGCTGTCCTCCATCCGCCAGGAAAGGCGTGGGGTAGGATTGTCGACACCTATAGGACTGTCAAGATGCTCGCTCCTCAAATCTGTCAAGCAAACCGAAGTCTGCCCTTGAACGGCAGTACAAGCAAGGAATGCAAATAAAATCAGTATGTTTCTTTTCATGGACTTATTGTTTATTTATTCCGTGGTAATCACCAGCTCCTTGCCCTCCTTTAGTTGGTCGTGGGTGATGAAGTAGCCGTCAATCTTTTTACCGTCGTAAGTGATGTCGGTAATCTTCTTGCCTGTTCCTTTCTTCACAATGGTGAAAGGACGACCATTCAGGTTGAACGTCACTTTATCGAACAAGGGAACGGTAACAATGTATTCCGGGTCGGCAGGCGAGTAGGTATAAAGACCGATGGCATTGAACACATACCAGGAAGACATTTCGCCGGCATCGTCCATGCCCGCGTACGCCAGCTTGTCGGCACCCATATCATAGTAGTGGTTCATCAGGCTATCGAGCACACACTGGGCCTTCTCCTGTTTGTCTATAAAATAGTAGGTGTAGGGAATGCTGTGCCCCGGCTGATTTCCGTGGCAATAGTTCCCGATGAATCCGGTCAGGTTATGGGC